>Ga0310810_10001602_pt1 | contig 23858 bp, 16 predicted proteins | sample NCmetagenome_FD_207641 | JGI IMG/M metagenome (GOLD analysis project Ga0310810, IMG submission 207641) | Soil microbial communities from experimental microcosm in Duke University, North Carolina, United States - NC | ecosystem: Engineered > Artificial ecosystem > Soil microcosm > Unclassified ... | reverse complement strand
TGGTGGCGCCGCCTGGCGGGACGTTTCTTTCTCGAGGCAGCGATGCGCGTGCAACGGGTCGTGGTGGGTGTGGATTTCAGCGAGCCGTCCCTGGCGGCAGTGCGCTGGACAGCGCGAGAGCTCGGGCGGGACGCGGAGCTCGTGCTCGTGCACGCGGTCGACGTGCCGGAGCCGCCGAGTTTCCTGCGCGGACGGTTTCCGCCGCGTGAGACGCTCGCCGACACGGCGCACGAAGGCGCGGATCGCAAACTGCGTGAGCTGAGCGCATCGCTCGGCGTGCAGCGGATCTGGCTCGAAGTGCGCGACGGGCGCGCCGACGACGTGATCGACGCGGTTGCGGCGGAGTATCGCGCCGATCTCGTCGTCACAGGAGCGCACGGCGAGCGCACGAGCGTGCTCAAGCAGTTAGGCAGCACCGCCGAGCGCGTGGCGCGCGCCGCGCCGGCGCCGGTGCTCCTGGCGCGCGAGCCGCTGCCGGCCAAGCCGGCAACGGTGCTCGTGGCCATGGACGAGGATGGTCTCACGGCCGCGTTACTGCAGTGGACGACATTCCTGGCGGCGCAGTTCGACGCTGCCGTGACGGGGTTTCACGTGGTGAGCGAGACCGTGTTGGGCAGGTTGGTGTCGCTGGCGGCGATCGTGAGCGGGACACCGGAGCCGGAGATTCCATCGTTAGGCCTGGGCGCGCTCGAAGATGCGAACGTGTGGATGCGCGAGCTCGTGACGCACGGGCTCGACCGCGAGCGGACGCGGGGGGAAGTCGCCTACGGCGATCCGGCGCACGAGATCGTCGCCGCGGCCGAGCGTCTCTCGGCGCAGCTGATCGTAGTGGGTCGCCACCGTGCCGTCGGTGTGCGCCGCATGCTGTTAGGCAGCGTCGCCGATCGCGTGTTGCGCGCGGCACCGTGCTCCGTGCTCGTGGTCGGCGAGCCGAGCGCGGACACGGCGGACGCCGACGTGGAGCGGCCCGCCGCATGACGACCGGAGCGACACCGCGCCGCGCGGCCTTCGACCTGCAGGCAGCCGCGCGGCGGGACATGCACGACAACGGCTTCACGCCGGACCTGCCGGCCGACGCCGCCCACCAACTCGCGGACATCGTCGCCCACCCGGCGCCTAACGATACCGTCGGACGCCGCGACCTGCGCGCGCTCCTCTGGTCGTCGGTCGACAACGACGACACGCGCGACTTCGATCAGCTCGAGATCGTCGAGCCGCTCGACGGCAACGCGGTGAGGCTACGCGTGGCCATCGCCGACGTCGACGCGCTCCTCCCGGCCGGTTCCCCGCTCGACGACGCCGCAGCCGCGAACGCCACATCTGTCTACCTTGGCGTGCACACGTTCACGATGATCCCGGAGCCGCTGTGCTACGACCTCACGTCGCTGCGCGCCGACGCGGATCGGCGCGCGGTCGTGGTCGAGGCCGACATCGCCGCCGACGGCACCATCGCACGCAACGACGTGTACACCGCGATCGTGCGCAACCAGGCGCAGCTCGCGTATCCGAGTCTCGGCGACTGGCTCGAGGGACGCGGCGCCGCACCACCATCAGTTGCCGCGAGTCGCGCGCTCGCCGACCAGTTGCACGCGCAGCATGACCTCGCGCAGCGGCTCCGCACGCAACGCGAGTCACACGGTGCACTCGAGCTCGAAACGATCGAAGCGACACCGGTGGTGTCCAACGGAACGGTCACCGATCTCACGCTCGTGCGCGACAACGCCGCGCGGCGGTTGATCGAGGACTTCATGATTGCCGCCAACATGGCGATGGGCCGTTTCCTCGCCGCCCGTCATCGCTCGGCGCTGCTGCGCGTGGTTCGCACGCCCGAGCGCTGGCCGCGCATTGTACAGGTTGCGCGCGACGCGGGCGACACGCTGCCCGACACGCCGGACAGCGTCGCGCTGTCCCAGTTCCTCGCGCGCCGCCGCGCCGCTGATCCCGACCACTTCCCCGACCTGTCGCTCACCATCGTCAAGCTGCTCGGCCCAGGAACGTACGCGGTCACGTCGCCTAACGGAGACGACGCCGGCCACTTTGGGCTCGCCGTCTCCGATTACACGCATTCCACCGCGCCTAACCGGCGGTACGCGGACCTGGTGATGCAGCGGCTCGTGAAGGCGGCCGTGGCCGGCGCGCCCGCGCCGTACGACGACGCCACGCTCGGCGCGATCGCCCAACACTGCACCGAGCGCGAGGACGCCGCGCGCAAAGTCGAGCGCCTTGCACGGAAGCAGGCCGCCGCCGTGATGCTCGCCGGGCGCGTTGGCGAGACGTTCGACGCGATCGTCACCGGCGCGACGCCCAAGGGGACGTTCGTGCGGCTGGTGCATCCACCGGCCGAAGGAATGGTCGTGAGTCCGCCGCCGCACATCGACGTCGGCGATCGCGTGCGCGCGCAGCTCATCGCGACGCGTCCCGAGCCCGGGTACATCGACTTTCGCATCGCGAAACACTGATTTCGCCGGGCGTTCCACCGTCCTTCGCAAGGGACATCGCACGTACCCCCCGAACGACAAGAGGAGTTAGGCAGATGGCCGCGCGGCCGGTTCGGACGCGCGGCCAACCGCTTGATTCGACGCGAGATGGCGCGCTGGCACGCGTCCCCCGGAACGGATGCCGGCATCGGGAATGGTCGTTGCCCGAGTCCATGCGTGGCAGTGGTCTCATGCCATGCAGCATCCGAAACCGGAGATACCTATGCGTTACCTTGCGTCGACCGTTGGCGCGCTTGCTTTGGCCTTCACCGCCGCGGTCCCGTTGCACGCGGACCCGCCAGCGCGCGTTGCGCGTGTGAGCTACATCGAAGGCTCTGTGTCACTCCGCCCCTCCACGGCGAATGACTGGGTTCAGGCATCCGTCAACTATCCCATGACGTCCGGCGACAACATCTGGACGGACCAAAGTTCGCGCGCCGAGCTGCACGTCGGCTCGACGGCCATGCAGCTGGGTCCGCAGACCGCGTTGGGCGTGACGGAACTGGACGACACGCATTTTCAAGTGCGCATCGACCAGGGCGAAGTCGAGTTGCGCGTCCGCGAGCTGTACGACAACGACGTCGTCGAGCTCGACACGCCTAACGGAGTGGTCACGCTGTCGCAGCCCGGACAGTACCGGATCGACGTTTCGGCCGACGGACAGACCAGCATCGTAACAGTGCGCGGCGGTCTGGCGAACGTTGCCACGACGGCGCAGTCGTTCAGCGTCCAGGCCGGGCAGAGTGCGTCGATCAACGGGACCGACAACGCGACGTACGATCTCGCGTCCGCGCCGGCGTACGATGATCTCGACTCGTGGAGCCAGGCGCGCGATCGTCGCGAAGACGATGCCGTCTCGCGCCAGTACGTCTCCACCGAGATGACCGGTTACGAAGATCTCGACGCGTACGGGACGTGGCGGTCCACGCCGCTCTACGGCGAGGTGTGGGTGCCCGCGCACGTTCGTGCGGATTGGGCGCCGTACCGTTACGGACACTGGGCGTTCGTGCAGCCCTGGGGCTGGACGTGGATCGACGACGCGCCGTGGGGCTTCGCGCCGTTCCACTATGGTCGTTGGGCGAGCTATGGCGGCTCGTGGGTGTGGGTGCCCGGCGCCATTGTGGAGCGCCCCGTGTACGCGCCGGCGTTAGTCGCGTTCGTCGGTGGTCCGCGCTTTTCGGTCTCGCTCCGCTTCGGCGGTGACGGCGGTGTGGCGTGGTTCCCGCTCGCCCCAGGCGAAGTGTACGTGCCGTCGTACCGCGTCAGCGACCGCTACGTCCGCAACGTGAACATCACCAACGTGCACGTCACGAACATCAACGTGCGCAACGTCAACGTGACGAACATCCAGTATGTGAACGAGCGTGTGAATGGCGGCATCACCGCCGTTCCGCGGCGGGTCTTCGAAGGCGCGCAGCCGATCGCGCGCGTCGCCACCGTGGTGTCGCCGCGTGAGGCGCTCACCGGCACGGTCGTTGGTCATACCGCGCACATCGCGCCCACGCCGGCCAGTCGGTTAGGCCGTGCGCCCGGCGATGCGCGACTCACCGTGCGGCCGCCCGCCGTGGCGTTCATGCGTCCAGTGGTCATGCGCACCGCTGATCCGCGCGTCGTCAAGCGCACGCCGGCGGCAGTCGTTCGTCCGGAGCCGGCGCGTGTTCCAGTAACCATCTCCCGGCCGGCCGCTCCCTCCAACGAGAGCCATGCCCTGCGCCCGGCGCCGGTGACGGCACGGCCTGTCCAATCGGAGCCCGCGGTCGCACGTCCGGGCATCATCGCCGTGACGCCGCAGCAGCGGAACAAATCGGACACGCGCGCGGCAGTCGAGCCTCGTGCGCCGGTTGCCACGCCAGCACGGCCGGAGGTTATGCGGCCGCGCGCGGTCGAGCAGCCTCGCTCCGAAGTACTACGGCCGCCGGTCGCGGCGGCGCCGACCCGGGTTGCACGTCCGGAACCCGCGCCGAGCGCGCGCGAGATCGCCCAACCGCGCGTGACGCACGAAGCGCAGCCGCGCGAGGTGCAACAGCCGCGCGAGGTGCAACAGCCGCGCGAGGTGCAACAGCCGCGAGTGGTGCAGCAGCCGCGAGTGGTGCAGCAGCCGCGGGTTGTGCAAGAGCCGCGCGCGGTGCAGCCGCGCGAGGCACAGCCACCGCAGGAAGTGCAATCGCGCGCGGTGCAGTCGCACGAGCGCGTGAGCACGCCCAAACAAGACCGGGCGAAGGACGTGCGTCGCCGCACGGCTGATCAGCCTGCGCACTAGCGCACGACATGCGCTGATCGAGCGCAGCTAGACTGGAATTGCAGTCGAGGCTTCGGTATGATGCCACGTGCATCTACCGAAGCCTCGCTGCATCGCGACCGGTCCCGCACCAAAGCCATGACCGACACCGCCGTCGCAGCAACGCTCGGGGCCGACGGATGCCCGCTCACCGTGATGTACGTCGACCTCAACACGCAGTGGCGCGGCGGCCAGCGCCAGATTCTCTGGATGGCGCAAGGCCTGCGACGCCACGGCGGCCGTCCGCTGCTCGCGCTCAGACCGCACGCAGTGCTCGCCCAACGTGCGCGCGACGCTGGCCTCGAGGTGGTTCCCATCGACCCGCTCATCGCCGAGTGGGGGCCGATGACGGTGCTCCGCCTGCGGCGCACGGTGGCACGCGAAGGCGTCCGGATTCTGCACCCCCAGTGCGGGCACAGCATGGCGTTGTCCGCGCTGACCGCGTTAGGCACGGACACGCGCGTCGTTTTCGCTCGGCGCGTCACGTCGCCGCTCAGGCGCGGCGCCGCCACGCGGTTCAAGTACGGTCGGGCGGACCGGTTCATCGCGGTATGCAACGCCGCGGTCCCTGCCCTGCTCGACGCGGGCATCGAGCCCGGCCGCATCGACGTCGTCTACAGCGGTGTGGACCTCACGCGCGCGGTGGCACCCGCCACCCGCGCCACGCTCGCCGAGCTCGGCGTGCCTAACGGTCCGTTGGTCGTGATGGTGGGCGCGCTCACGCAGATGAAAGATCCGCTCACGTTCGTCCGCGCGGTGGACGTCGCGCGCCGCACGGTTCCGTCGCTCCAGGCCCTTCTCGTGGGCGACGGCCCGCTCCGCGCCCCCGTCGAAGCCCTCATCCGCGAGCTCGGTCTTGGGCAAACGCTCCGCCTCGCCGGTTTTCGGTCCGACGCCGATGCGCTCATGTGCGCCGCGCAGGTGGTCGTGCTGAGCTCCGACGCGAGCGCCGAAGGCATCGGCGGTGTCGTGATCGATGCCATCTCGTTCGGACGACCGGTTGCCGCCACGGCGGCCGGCGGCGTCCCGGAAGTGATCGAGAACGAGCGCACCGGATTGCTCGTGCCGGTGGGCGACGCCCAGGCGCTGGGTCGGGCGATCGCGCGGCTCCTCACCGATGGCGACCTCGCATCCCGGCTCGTCGCCGCTGGTCTCGCGCGGTCGCGCGACTTCGCCATCGAGAATACCGTGGCCGGCACGATCGCCGTGTACAAGAAGCTGCTGGAGCCCCAGGGCACGTGACGTTCGCGCCCGACGCCCCCCGCCGCCTAACGGTACTCGAGCTCGATACCGAACGCGGGTGGCGCGGCGGCGAGCGCCAGTTGCTCTGGCACGCGCAGGTGCTGGGGCGGCTCGGACACCGCGCGCTCATCGCGGCCCGGCCCAACGAGCCGCTCGCCCAACGAGCGAACGCGCTCGGTATTCCAGTTTCCCCCGTCTCGCCCGCCATGGAGCTCGACCCGCGCGCGGCCTGGGCCCTTCGTCGCGTCATCCAGCGCGAGCAGGTGGACATCGTGCATTCGCACACGGCGCACGGCGTGGCGCTGGGAGCCATGGCGTGCCTCGGCACCAAGGCCAAGCTCGTCATCACACGGCACTCGGATTTTCGCCCGCGCGCGAACCTCGGCACTCGCTGGAAGTACAGTCGGGTGGATGCCCTGATCGCGATCTCGAGCGCGTCCAGGAACGCGATGATCGCGAGCGGCATGTCGCCGGAATCGATCACCATCGTCCGCGGCGGCTCTGACCAGTCCAACCCTATCACGCCGGCCAGCGCATCCACTCTCGCATCGCTCGGCGCCATTCCAGGATCGCCGGTGGTGGTGCAAGTGTCGCAACTGGTCCAGCACAAGGATCCGCTCACGTTCGTGGCCGCGATCGACGCGGCCCGGGCTCGTGTGCCATTGCTCCGAGCGATTCTCGTTGGTGATGGCCCATTGCGGGCGAGCGTCGAACGGGCCGTCGCCGAGCAGGGTCTCGGCGAGCATTTGCGAGTGGCGGGTTACCGCACGGACGCCGATTCGCTCCTCGCCGCTGCCGACGTCGTCACGCTCAGCTCCGAGGAGGACGCGCTGCCGAGCGTTCTGTTCGACGCGCTGTTTTGTGGAAAACCCATCTGCGCCACGCGTGCGGGCGGAGTGCCCGAAATCATTGAAGACAAAGTGTCCGGTCTTCTGTCGCCGGTAGCGGATGGACCTGCGTTGGGCGAGTCGATTGGCCGAGTTCTCAACAATCCGGTGCTCGCTCAGACGCTGTCAGCCGGCGCGCGCGCCCGCGCACCCGAGTTTTCGATCGAGCGCAGCGTTGGGCGAACCATCGCGGTCTACGAGCGGGTGATTGGCGCGCCGATTGTCGGCGCGATACATGATAATTAACGTTACATATGAGCTTGTAAGTATGCGGTTTATAGCAGCTTAGAGAGTTGTAAACAATCGCATCACTGCCATTCTCTTCCTCGCTCGATGGTGACACCACTCTCGCGGTTTTCGTCCTTGGACGAGGGGCTGCCCATGCGAATCGCGCACGGGACGGCGCCCTGGTCCGGGTCGCACGTGAGCCGTCGAGCGATGCCATGCAACGCTTCTCCGTTAGTCGGTTTCCCGCCCGCGTTAGGCTGCAGCCAGGCACACTGACGCCGGTCGTTCTGTCTCTCCTCGCATTGATCGCGGTGCCGCTCCGCGCGCAGGCCAGCAACCTCGAAGTCGGCACCGTGCTCGCCGCCGGAAACGTGATCTGGGTCCGCGCCACGACCTCCGGTTCCGTCGCGTTTTTCATGTCGCGGGGTTATCGCGACGCGCTCGCTCGGCCGACGATGGTCGACGCGAATCGGCTGGCGCTGTGGACCGACAGCGCGAAGGCGCTTCACGCCCCGGCATCCGGCGTGGCAGACGCGAAGGCGCCCTCCGACAGCGGACTCGCGTTCGACCGATGGGTGGGAACGGACAGCAGTGGACTCGAGATTAAGCGCGACGGGTCCCCGATTCTTCGTGTGTCGGACACGCCAGCCCGCGAGGTGGTCGACCTGCTCGCGCGAGGCGCGGAGCTAACGCGCCGGCTGTCGGCGCCGTCGCGACCCGTGACCGTCGCTCAGGCCCAACCGCGACCGCATCCGGCGCCCGCGCCGGCGCCCGCGCCGGCGCCGGCGGCGACAATCACCATGAGACAGGTTGCGATCGCGTCGCCGGTGGCGACGCGTACAACCACTCCAGTCTCGGTCGCCGTGGCCGCGCCGCTCGCACCGCTGCCGGTGCCAGCCGCCGAGCCGGCCGTTACGGCGACGGAGCCTGTGCAGACAACATCGGTGTCGCGAGCACCTGCGCCGGTCGCGGCTGCCCCGGCTGTGCCTGCGCCTGCTCCGAGTCCGCCGGTTGACTCCTCGCCCGCCCAGCCGCTGCGAGTGCCTAACCTCCAACCATCGCTCGACGCGCACATTCCGCATGATGCGCCGGCGAGCACCGCAATGCTCCAGAGCCGTCGCGAGACACTCGCACTCGCCGACGTCAAAGCCGCGCGGCTTCCGCCGGTCACGACGCTCGACAAGCACATCGACACGCCGCTCGGCCCGTTCGTCGTGCCGGTGGCGAAGCTCGTCGACCACGACACGCAGATCAAGTATTGCTACACCGAGTTAGGCTTGCGCTACGACCGCCACCTCACGGGCGACGTGACGGTGCGCGTGAGCCTCGACGATGCGGGCTTCGCCGACACCGTCGAGGTCACCAAGCGCACGTGGGATGGCGTCCCGGCAGCCGAGGTCGAGTCGTGCATGCGGGCACTCATCGAGGACTGGTCGTTCGACGACCGCCAGCCGCACGACACGCGAACCGTCGAGCTGCACTTTACCCTCACCCCCGCCATGCGCACGGCGACGACGGATGGTGCCCAACCGTCGTCGCAGCCACGCTGACCGCTACGGTTTCGGCGTGGCGACGGGCGGTGCGCCGCTCGACGTCCACACGTTGTTCCCGCGGTTGTCGTCGACGATGCGGTGATCGGGATCGATTTCGATCTTGCTCACGGTTTTCCCCGCGAAGTCGTAGCGCCGCACGTAGAAGATCGAGTTCATGCTCCACACGTCGGCGGGATAACGGTAGTTCAGCGTCGACCCGTCGGACATCGTGAAGCGCACGAGCAGTGGGAGCACGCCGCGCGACTTGTTGCCGTAGCCGACCAGCACAACGGTCGAATCGCCGCGCGTTCTCGTGACCACGGTGTCGATCGCCTGATCGAAGTGGTCATCTTCGACGAACCATTCGCGCCAGAACCAGTCGAGCCGCTGGCCGGACTCATCATTCATCGTGCGATAGAAATCCGCGGGCGTCGGGTGCTTGTATGCCCAACGACGAATGTATGCCTTGAAGCCCGCATCGAACGCATCCGGTCCGATGATCTCCTGACGCAATAGTTGGAGCCCGACGGACGTCTTGTCATACTCGGTGAAGCCGAGTTTGTCTGGGTCCATGCGATCGGCGGGCATCTCGATCGGGACGTCGAGGTTTCGTCGTTGCGTCTCCTCGATTTCGCTCCGTTGGTCCGCGGCGCGCTGCATCTGATCGCCCTTCTCCGGATAGCGGCGCGCTTCGGAGAACGTGTTGATGAAGGTGTTGAAACCTTCGTCCTGCCAGAAGTGAATACGCTCGTTGCTGCCCACGAGCATCGGGAACCAGTCGTGCCCGATCTCGTGCGTGATCACGTTGTAGAGGTCGTACTTGTCGTTGCTCTTCGCCTCCATTGCGAGCATGGGGTACTCCATGCCGCTCACCGGTCCTTCGACGACGGTGATCTGCGGCCACGGGTACTGATACCAGCGCTCCGAGTACTCCATGATCGACATGCGCGCCTGGTCCGCCGCGTCGCTCCACGGATCGATGGCGCTCGGCCGATAGTACGAGTACGCCATGATACCCTTCCAGCTCGACGCATCCCACATGTAATCGGGCGACGCGGCCCACGCGACGTCGCGCACGTTCTTGGCGCTGAACTTCCACGTGAGCGAGCCGGTGGTGCGCGGACGAGCGCTGTGGCTCTGCAGTTCTTCCTGCGTCACGATGTGGACCGGCGTGGCCGACTTGGCCGCCTGCGCAAGGCGCGCGATCTGCGTTTGCGTTAGGACATCGCGCGGATTGTCGAGGACGCCCGTGCCGCCGACGATGTAGCCCGCGGGCACGGTGACCTGATAGGTGAAGTCGCCGTACTCGAGGTAGAACTCGCCCTGCCCTTCGTACGGATCGGTGTTCCACCCTCGGATGTCATCGAAGACGGCAACACGCGGATACCACTGTGCGATCTCGTACAGCGAGCCTTCACGGCCCATGCGATCGGCGCCGTGCTCGGGCACGCGGAAGTGCCACGCCACGTCGAACGTAGCCGACTTGCCCGGCTGCAGCGGCTCGGCGAGCTCGACGTGCAGCATGGTGTCCCATGTGCGCGTGGCGAGCTTCACGCGGTGGGCTGATTTCGCTCCGCGATCGGTCACGAGCTGGTCGAGCCGGTCGATGCGGTCGCCGCCCTCGAATCCGCGCGCGCCGAAGCGCGATTGCTGCGGGAATACGTACGCGTTGAGCGAGCTGTCGGTGAAGGCATCTTGCTCGACCTGCAGCCAGATGTGATCGAGCGCCACTGGCGAGTTGTTGGTGTAATGCAGCGTGAGCTCGCCGGTCACCGTTTGCGCCGCCGTGTCGAGCGTGGCGCGGATGTTGTAGTCGGCGCGGTTCTGCCAGTAGCGCGGTCCGGGCTCGCCGTCGGCGAGACGGAACTCGTTAGGCGTAGGCAGACGCAGCGGTGCGAAAATGGATGTATCGGGAACGCCAGGCCGGTCCACCGAATCGGTTTGCTGCTGGGACGCGGCCGGCGCTACCACGGCGCAGAGCGCGAGGGTCGCGAGGGCGCGCGCGGTGCGGGCGCCGGTATGCGGTCGAATGCGTGTCGGCGAGTACATGGGCTCGAAGTTGATGGACGCGGCGGACTTCTGTCGTTTTCGAAGGTTAACGAGGCGGCAGGCCGCGTGGTACGAGGCCCAACAGCGAACCCGGCCGGTATCGCGCCTCGGCGCATGTGTCGGAACGGTTGACGTCGGGTGAGCCGCGTGCGTAGCGTGTAGCGCGCACAGTCGTGCGTCGCGGACGCATTCCTTCCAGCTGGAGCCGGTTCTCGTGCCCGACATCGGTAGCTTCCACCCACAGGTCGTCCACTTCGTCGTCGCGCTCCTCATCGTCGGCGTCATTGCCCGCATCGTGTCGCTTATTCCGTTGGGCCCGCGATGGTCGTTCACCAACGGCATGGCCGCGACGCTGCTGTTGTTAGGCACGGCCGCGGCCGTGGTCGCCGTGCAGAGCGGGCTCGATGCGCACGAGAAGGTCGAGTCGATCCCGGGCGTTCGCCAAGCCGTGAACGTCCACGAGGACTACGGCGAGGATACGCGCAACATCTTCCTGGTCGTGTCGGCGATCGAGATCGCGCTGCTCTTCGTCGCTGGTCGCAAACCGGGTGTGGCGAAGGGGTTGCGCGCGCTCTCCGCGGTGGTCGGGATCGTAGGCGGCGTGTACTTGTACGAGGCGGGCGATCACGGCGGCGATCTCGTCTACAGCTACGGCGCCGGGGTGGGCGTGCGAAGCGGCGACACGGCGGACGTGCGCCGCGTGCTGGTGGCCGGTTTGTACGACAACCTCCAGGCCGCACGCAAGGCGGGCCGGCGCGATGAAGCCGCGCGCCTCGCCGATCAGCTGCAGAGCATCATGCCGGGCGACACGTCCGCACTCTTGCTGCGCATTCAATCGATGGTGCGCGATCGCAAGGATTCGCGCGGTGCGCTTGCGGCGCTCGATTCGATCCCGGTGTCGCCCGGCAACAGCCGGTTGCGCTTCCAGAAGGCCATGCTCCAGGTGGAAGCGCTCGACTCAGCCGGCATGCGCGATTCGGCGCGCGCGGTGCTCACGGCGCTCAAGAAAGACGTGCCGCAGTTAGGCGGACGCATCGATCAGATGCTCCAGCAGATGCACTGAGCGCGGAGATCGCGAGCGCTCTTCGGGCTAACAGCCCTACCCGTCGAGCGCGTGTGCGAACTGCTCCTTGAGCACGGGTCGCGCGCGATACAGGTACCAGCACATGGCCACGGCAGCGATCACGTTGCCGATCAGCACCTGGTACCACGCCAGTGCACCGAGCGGTGTCGAGTGCTGGAGAATCGCCACGAACGCGTAGAAGCCGATCTCGAATGCAACGAAGATCAGCACGGCGAAGAGCACCATGGACGGCTCTTCGCCCGCCCAGTCGACGACGCTCGCCGCCATGATGCCGGCAACGATGAAGGCCGCATAGTGGAACACGGTGTACGCAGCGATGAACGCGCCTCGCTCGTGCATTCCAACAGGTCCGGTCACACTGAACAGCGCGTGGCCGAGTGTGTCCGGCGTGAACAGCGGATGCCCGGCGATCAGATCGACGATGAAGAACCACACGGCCACAGCGGTGGCGCCGACGACGCCGGCGATCACGCCGTCGTGCAATACGGCGTGCGGCCGCTCGAAGTACAGCGCAATCCTGTGAATGAGCTCGGGGCTGCGCAGCCAGATCACGGCGCAGAGCAGGACGAAGACAACCACGGGAATCCAGAACCCGCCCTGCCCGCTCATGTGCTGCGTGGCTGACGCCGGGAACATGAGGATGGCCAGCGTCGCGGCGCCGAACACAGCCGCGCGCGGGACGAGCAGCGCAATCGCTCCGCCAATCTCCACGAGCCCAACGACCACGCGGATCCACACCGGGAATCCGCCCATCGTGGCGGCCTGAATGTAGAACGTGGAAGCCCCGGTGAGCTTGGCAATGCCCGTCGCCAAGAACACGATCGCGAGCACAATGCTTAGGATCCACGTGACGGAACGTGCCGGCCGTCCTCGATCCATATCGCACCTCCACGCGCAGGACACAGCGTCTGTCGTGCAGTCTAGGGGCGACGCACGCCGCGTCAAGCGAAACCCGAGCGAAAGCCCTGTACCGTCGCGTTATGCTGCTTCGCTTGCCGCGCTGCGCCGTGGCGATCGATATTGTGACGGCCGGCACCAACTTCGACGGCCGCACAACCGCCGTCATACCGCACGCATCGCGCCACACATCTCTCGGAGCGGGCCTTGGTGAATGACACGTACGACTACGATTTGGTGTGCATCGGCAGTGGGCCTGCGGGACAACGCGCCGCTGTCCAAGCCGCGAAACTGGGTCGCCGCGCGGCGGTGATCGAGCGACGCGGCTCGTTGGGCGGCGTGTGCCTCGACACCGGCACCATTCCGAGCAAGACGTTCCGTGAGGCGGTGTTGTGGACGGTGTCGTCTGCGGCGCGTGCCGAGGGCGCGTTGGACGGCGCGACGGCGCGCCCAACGGCGGAGGCGCTGCTCGCACGCGTGCAGGACGTCGTGTCGCGCGAGGCGTCGGTGATCGCCAATCAGCTGCGACGCAACGGCGTGGACGTACTGCGCGGCGACGCGTCGTTCAAGGATCCGCACCGCCTAGTCGTCCACGGCGGCGACACGTGGCGCGAAGTCACGGCGGCCAATGTCTTGATCGCAGTGGGGACGATCGCTGCCGCCGCGCCGGGCGCCGCCGCCGACGGCGCAACGATCCTCACCAGCGATGACATCTGCCGCCTCACGCGCATCCCGCGATCCATTGCCGTCGTGGGCGCGGGTGTGATCGGCATGGAATACGCGTCGATGTTCGCCGCGTTAGGCATCGATGTCACCGTGGTGGACAAGCGGGAACGGCCGCTCGAGTTTCTCGACAGCGAGATCGTCGACGAGCTCATCCATCAGATGCGGAAGCGTAACGTGTACTTCCGCGGCGGCGAGGCGGTGGCACGACTGGGCACGACCGAGGGATCGCCGCCGCGCGCGGTGCTCGAGTTGGAATCGGGCAAGCGCATCGTGAGCGACATGGTCCTGTTTTCCGTTGGGCGCCAGGGCGCGACCGCATCGCTCGGCCTCGAGCACGCCGGCCTGTGCGCCGACGACCGCGGGCGCATCGTGGTGGACGCGCAGTTCCGCACGTCGGTCCCGCACATTTTCGCCGCCGGCGATGTGATCGGCTATCCGAGCCTGGCCGCAACCTCGAGCGAGCAGGGCCGCCTGGCCGCGTGCCACGCGTTAGGCATACCGGCGCGGGCGATGGCGTCGCATTTCCCCATCGGCATCTACGCCATTCCCGAGGTGTCGATGGTCGGCGCCGCCGAACACGAGCTGACCAAGGCCAAGGTGCCCTACGAAGTCGGCATCGCCCGCTATCGCGAGATCGCGCGCGGCCAGATCCTCGGCGACGACAGCGGCTTCTTCAAGATGTTGTTCCACCGTGAGAATCGGCGGCTACTGGGCGTGCACATCATCGGGACCGGCGCCACCGAGCTGCTGCACATCGGCCAGGCGGTGTTGGGCCTGGGCGGCGGCCTCGACTATTTCCTCGAGACGGTGTTCAACTATCCGACACTCGCCGAGTGCTACAAGGTCGCCGCCCTCAACGCCGCGAACAAGCTCGCGTCGTAAACCGCCTGCCTAACGCTCAGTCCGCGGGCGAGAGCCACGAGCGGAGCGAGATGCCCCAGCGCACGCTCGCCAGCACGGCCACCACCTCGGGCGCAGCCGTGCGGCGAAACCGCTCGCCCAGCCCGGCTGAAATCCAGAGCGATTCGGCGGCGCGCAGCTCGAGACCCGCCGACCACGCCGTGGCTCGCCCGGGAACGCCGGCCGGAGTCCCGGAACGCGTCTGGCCGAGCAGCTCGGCGAACCCGTTGACGGATTCGCTGCCCACGTTGAAGCGGGCGCCGTAGCTGAACGCGTCGAACACATCGGGCGCGGCATCGCCGCGGTCGTGCGTCCAGTCGGCGTAGAGCAGCGTCTGCCCGATGCCGCCCACGCGAATGGCGCTGGCTGCCCACGCGCGATCTCCAGCGTGGCGCCGGCGCGCGAACGACCCGCGGCGCAATTGCTCGCCACCGGCGTATGCGACATACAGACTCGACGCATTCCAGTGTGCGCGCGCGTACCGGCGCGCCAGCTTGCGCGTGTGCGAGTCCATGCAGCGCACGGCGCGGTCGTGGTGCTCCGCCAGCAAATCGCGCAGCAGCGCGTTCATCCCGGTGGACGAGTCGGCGCGCGGAATACCGGGGATCGGCGCGCGCGGCCGGCAGCGTCCAATCGAGTCGCCTAACGCCTCGAGGAACGCGGGATCGCGCATCGGATCGCCGCGATCGAACAGCGTGACGCGGACTCCGTACGCGAGCACCGTCGGCGCCGTGTCCCCCGCGGCCCGGGCCGCGCCTAACGAGATGAGCAGATTGGCCAACAGGTAGCGCGGATTGACGCCCGGCTCGCGGTACTGCTCGAGCGACACGCCGAAGCCCGGCACGATCGCCGACGGCGACGCCTCGAGCGCGAAACCCTGCCGCGCCTGACCGTGCTCGTCGACGCCGCTCGCCAGGCCGATGAGGAAGTCGCGCGCGGTCGCCGGACGTGCGATCGTGGCCGGCGTCGTGCCGAGGAATGCGGCGGCGGGCATGTCCGGAACCGAGTAGCTCGAGATCACACTGGCCGCCGCGCGGCGCACGAGGTCGGCCGAGTCGCTCTCGGCGTCATCTATCGTTGTTGTGTCATCGTCCACTTGTGTCGTGTCCGCATCCTGGGCGGCGAGCGGTACGGTCGCGGCGACGAGCATCGCCCAGCAGATGAGCGCGGCGCGCACGCCCGGCGTTAGACGAGGTCGAGCCATTGTTCCACCGAGTCGTTGCCCGCCGCGTCCGTGGTGCCGCGCAAGTCAATCGAGCCGTGCGGCACCGGCGTATCGCGTTGGGTCAGTGTGAGACGAGCGTGATAGGCGGCGTGCGGACGCGCGGGATTCGACACCGCGACCCAGTAATAGATCTGTGCGTGGGGCTGTGTCTCGAGCGTGGCCTGGTGCGTTTCACCCTGGCCGTCACCCGTGCGACCTTCCGAGAACTTTTTCCACTCGTCCGTGCCCGGCAGCCGGTGCCAGAGCGTGAAGGCCACCGCGTGTCCGGATTGTGACGCCACCTCGATGCGCACCGGCGCGGTCGGATCGATCGGGCCAACGCGTGGGGTCATGCTGTCTCCTCATGGTGGCCGGGTGCGCGCGCCGGCGTCGGGCGTCGTGTTCGCCTAACTTCCGGATCGCACCTGCAACCGGTAGCTGCCGGGGTTGGGAGCTGGTGTGGCGCTCCAGCCCACGGCGATCGTGTACGCGCCGGGCTGGAGCGTCGTGGTGATCTTGGAGCAGTAGTTTCCGGGGAACGTCACCGTGGGATCGCTGAAGTAGGAGTCGTTGTCGTTGGCCGCGACGGGAGCGCCGTTCTTGTCGGTAACGGCAAGCGTGGTGTTGAGCTCGAGCGCCAGGCCGCAGGCGCCGAGCACGCCCGACGTTTCGATGGTGTAGCTGCCGGCGGACGGGATGAGAACGCGATAGTAGTCCTTGCCGCCGGACGCGCCGAGTGAGCCGGCGATCCAGCTGTCGACGAACACCTGCTGCGCGTGCGTCCTGTCTCCGTTAGGCGATTGCTCCACCGGCGCTCCAATCACGACGGCGGCGGTGCCTACGTGCGCGCTGTCGGCCGCGATGGCCGATGGCTGCGCGCCGCCCGCCCACCCGAACCGGCGGCCGGGGAAGCCGGTCACACCGTCGCCTTCTTCATCCTGCCCTGCCACCACATAGTACGAGCCGGCCGGAAGCCGCGTGAGGGCGTACGATCCGTCGGCCGCCACCGGAGCCGATGCGGCCACCGCACCGGTGTTCGCATCGATCGCCCGGACCGTTGTCGTCGTCGCCGGTTGATGGCCCGTCACCGCGGCGTAGGCGTCCACCAGGCCCATGCCGTAGCGATCGTCCGGCCCAACGGGACCGAGATCCACGGACGTGCCTAACAATCGCGCGCGGAGCGCCGAGCCGGACATGCCCGGGTTGGCGGCGAGCACGAGCGCCGCCACACCGGACACGTGCGGCGCGGCCATCGACGTGCCCGTATAGAACGCATAGCTCGGCACGCCCGCCGAGAAATTCCACGTCGTGGACAGAATGCCGCTGCTGCCGCCCGTGTACGGGTTCGTCAGGTCGTCGAAGCGAAAATCGCCGCCCGGCGCGACGAGCGAGACGTCGGCGCCGCTCGAGCTGTAGCTGGCGAGGTGCGCGTCGGGGCCCAACGCGGCAACCGCGATCACGCCCGGATACGCCGCCGGGTACGACGGCTCCGTGCTCGGCGTGTTGCCCGACGCGGCAACCACGATCGAGCCCGCTGAAATCGCAGCCGCGACGGCGCGCGCGAGACCGGTGTCGGCCGACGGCCCGCCCAGGCTCATATTGATGATGGGCGAACGGTTAGGCGCGGTGACCAGCGCGCCGTTCTGGCCCGCCGCCGGCAGGCCCGCCGAGTACAGCACCGCCTGCGCGATGTCGAAGAAGTAGCCGCTGCCGTCAATGCCTAACGCGCGCACGGGGCGAAGCTTCACCTGCCAATCCACACCGCTCACGACGCCCAGCGCATTGCCGCCGGCACCGATCGTCCCGGCCACGTGCAGGCCGTGATTCGCGGCATCGTCGATGGTCCAACAGCCGGCTTGATTGTCGAATGTGACCGACGCGGGCATGGTCGGATTCGCGTCCGGCCCCGCGTCGCCGTCATCGTCGAAATTGGAGAACGTGCCGCCGCTGCACAGCGGCTGCGCTCCCACGTTGGCCGAGTCATTCTGCACGAAGTCGTAGCCGCCCGACATGTCGAGGTTGGCCACGATGTCCGGATGCTGGTTGATCCCGTCATCGATCACGGCCACGACCACATTCGGGCCGCCGGTCACGACGTGCCACGCCCGCGGCGCGTCGATGAGGCTGTAGTTCCAGAGTTGGGCATCCATCCCCTGCGCGGCGGGAAACGTGATTGTGCCGGCGCCCGGATTCTGCGCCGCAGCCGGCCGATGCTGCGACAGCGGCGCGAACATGCGCTTCGCAATGGGGCCGCGGCTCAAGAGGCCATCTACATTCACCGAGGCGACCGCCGGATCGGCGCGCAACGCGCGCATCACCGAATCGCGGTCGGCTGCGCCGTGAATGCGGAGTCGCGCAACCGCGATCACCGGCGACACGGCCATGACGTCGAAATGCGACGCGACCGGCATCGCCGTTAGGCGCGACCGGATCGCTGCCGCGATGACCCGCGCCCGATCCAATGCGAGCGTTCGGATCGCGCCCGGACCGGGCGCGCCGATCGCCGACGCGCGGTACGCAACGTCGAGCTGCAGCCCCTTAATGGGTCGCGGCGCAACCGAGGGCAGCACCACCGGCGTGCCGAGCGGGCCGTGCGCGAGGGCCGGGAGCCGCACGTTGCCCGCGGCGACCGTGACGTGCCCAACGATCGTCGGGCCGGTGCTCACGATGAAGTCGGCCGCCGCGCCCGACACGGCGTTGCTCATGGCACTCACGGTGGTGACGCCGGGCGTTTGACCCATCGTGAACGTCGCCGACGCATTGCCCGATGCGTCCGTGCTAACGGTGGATGGCGAGAGCGTGCCGGCGCCCGAGGTGACCGTGAACGTCACCGACACACCGGGTGCGGGCGCACCGGTGGTGGTCGAAACGCGCGCCACCAGCGGCTGCGCGAGCGGTTGTCCCAGGTCGGCCGTCTGGCCCCCACCGGAAATCGCGACGATCTTAACCGGGGTGGACGTATTCGGCGACTCCGTTCCGCCGCATGCGCAGAGTGCGAGCAGCGCGAGAGCGCGCGTCCCGTCGCGGAGCAACCGATGCATCGACATGTGCAACACCAGATTGGAAAAGCGGGGCCGTTGGGCGAGGTGTGGTGCGGGGGCCGCACCGGGCCCTACATTGGGGCCGACCGGGCTCCGGAGGCAAGGGTTTGACGCCGCACGTGTGGGGATTTCTCGTCGGCGCACTGCACATCGGGCTCGCGCTGGCCGTGTCCGCGCACATTGTTCTCTACAAGACCGACGTCCGATCGGCGATCGGCTGGATCGGCCTCGTATGGCTCACGCCCATCGTTGGCTCCGTTCTCTACGTGCTGTTCGGCATCAATCGCATCCGGCGACGCGCGGGACGCGTGCGCGGCCGTCGCTCCACGTTTACCGAAGAGCTGCGCGCCGACGGCCCCGAGCCCCTCACGCCGCCGCCCGATGTCCCCGAATCGTTAGGCGCGCTGGCCACGCTCGTTCGCCGCGTGACGCGATGGCCGCTCACGGGCGGTAATGCGATCGAGCCGCTGTGCAACGGCGATGAGGGCTACCCGGCGATGCTCGAGGCTATCGACGGTGCCTCGCGCAGCGTCGCGCTCGCCACGTACATCTTCGACCGCGGCCGCGCCGGCTCCGAGTTCGTCGCCGCGCTCGAGCGGGCGGTGACGCGCGGATGTCAGGTGCGCGTGCTCATCGATGGGGTCGGCGCGCGCTACAGTCATCCACCCATCGTGGATGAGCTGCGCCACCGTCGCGTGCCGGTCGCGCGGTTCGTACCGTCGCGCGTCCCGTTCCCGCATCCGTACATGAACCTGCGCAACCACCGAAAGCTGCTGATCGTGGACGGCGTGATCGGATTCTGCGGTGGCCTCAACATTCGCGACGCGTGCGTGCTCGCGTACGGTCTGCCCGACGCCACACGCGACGTGCACTTCCGTTTGCGTGGACCGGTGGTGCAGCAAATGACCGCTGCGTTCGCCTTCGATTGGGAATTCACCACGCGCGAGCGACTCGGCGGCGACACGTGGTACCCGGCGGAGGCGAATGGGAAAAATGGGAAGGCCGGCGATCTCGTCGCGCGCGGTGTGCCCGATGGTCCGGATGAAGATTTCGAGACGCTCCTCATGACCATCCTCGGCGCAATCGGACAGGCCGCGCACTCCGTGCGTGTGGTGACGCCGTATTTTCTTCCCGATCCACCACTCGTCGATTCGCTGCGCGTCGCTGCAATGCGCGGCGTGAACGTGGAGCTCGTGCTGCCGGCACGCGGGAATCTGCGACTGGTCCAATGGGCCGCTACTGCGAAGCTCGGGACGCTCATCGAGGGCGGGTGTCGCGTGCGTCTCTCGAAGCCGCCATTCGATCACAGCAAGTTGCTCGTGATCGACGGCGCGTGGACACTCATCGGATCTGCGAACTGGGATCCGCGCAGTTTGCGGCTCAACTTCGAGTATGACGTGGAGTGCTACTCGCGCCAGCTCGCTGCGCGCGTGAATTCGATGATCGATGAAAAAGTGGCGTCGAGCAGCGTGCTCACGCTCCAGGATTTGCGCGAGCGTCCGCTGCTGAGCAAACTCCGGGATGGTGTGGCTTGGCTGGCGCAGCCGTATCTTTAGACGGTTACAACGTTGCCGTCCGGTAACTTTGCCGTGTCAGTTTTGGCCGCTCCGACGCGCATCTCGCACGAGTCCTGCACGCAGCGGTCAAGGTTTCGGCAGCGAATCTTCCCACCCGAGAGGAGGAGTCGATGTTCGCACGACACATTGCACTGGTGACGGCGCTTGGCGCGTTCGTCGCGGCCGGCACAGTGGTCACGCATCGAGGCGTCGAGGCTAGTCCGCTCTCACCGCGCGTGACGACCGCGGACAGCGGATTGACCGCCACATTGAGCGCTCCGTCATCGTATGCGGGAGACGAACACGTTTTCGGCAGCGCGACCGTTACGCCCGACAAGTCGGGCAAAGGCTTCACCGCGAGTGTGAACATCGCGGGCGCGACGCCAAAATCGACGCACCCCTGGCATGTGCACAAGGGAACGTGCGGCAACGATCAGGGCGTCGTCGGTAGCGGCAGCTCGTACACGCCGATCAAAGTCGGCGACGATGGCAAGGGCACATCGTCGGCGAAAGTGTCGGCCCCGCTCGATCCCAACGGCAGCTACATGGTGAACATCCATGCATCGGCCACCGATATGAAAACCATCGTGGCCTGCGGCCCGCTGACCAAGCAATAGTCCGGTAGTTCGCGCTGGCTCGCGCCTGCGCGCCGTGCACGACATCTTGAAGGCCTGCTTTGCGTCGGCGCATCGGCCGGCGCGGAGCAGGCCGCGTTACGTCCGGACGCCACGGCGGCCGCGTCGCGCGGGTGCCTAACTTCAACGACAGGACTGGTCATGCGCGTTCGTCGTGTCTCGCGTGTGTGTGTCGCGCTCTGGTGTGTGGTGTTGGCTGCGGCCGTCGTGCCGCAGCGCGCCGCCGCGCAGGAAAAGACTCGGCTCACATCGTTCTCGGACTGGCTGCGCGCCGGCCGTGCGCTGCGCGGTGAATCCGGCCCCGAAGATGTCAACTGGATCGAGGGCGGGACGCGCTACTCGTACATCGTGCACGATCCGCAGACGGGTCAGGAGACGATTCACGCGACGGATCCCGTGACCGGCCGCGACACGGTGCTCTTCAGCGCACAAGGCCTCACCTTCCCCGGCAGCACCGAGGCGTTCGAGTACGACTCGTTCCAGTGGGCGAAGGACTCACGCCACCTCGTGTTCCAGACGCACTTCAAGCCGATTTACCGCAATTCGGGTACGGCCGACTACTTCGTCTATACGCTGGCGGACCACTCGCTGCAGCTGGCCGCCAGCGGCGCGCGGACCGCGGAGCTCTCGCCTAACGGAATGATGCTGGGGTACGAGCGCGATGGCGATATGTACGTTGAGGATCTCGCCAAGAAGCAGCAAACGCGGCTCACGTCGGATGCCACCGCGCACGTGTACAACGGCCACTTCGATTGGGTGTACGAGGAAGAATTCGGTCTCGTGCAAGCGTGGAATTGGTCGCCTGACAATCGGTACATCGCCTACTGGCAGGTGAACGAGAGCAAGGAGCCGACCATCCAGCTGAGCGACTACGCCGGCCGCCATCCGGCTTGGGACAGCATTCGCATCCCGCAGCCCGGGGACTCGAATCCCACCGTCAAGATCGGCGTGGTGAACGTGAGCACGGGGTCCAAGATCTGGCTGGATCCCGGCCTCACCGGCGAGTACTACGTGCCGCGTATTTATTGGACGAGTCGCCCCGACACGCTGGCGATGGTCACGCTGGACCGCCGACAGCAGGTGATGACGCTGTTTTTCTTCGATGTGCGTTCGGGCGGCAAGCGGATGGTGATGCGCGATTCGTCGCGGACGTGGATCGACGTCTCGGACTTCTATGCCGCGGTGCAGGACCTGATGTCGTTCCCCGCTGGCCTAACGCAATTCTTCTGGCTGTCCGATCGCGACGGGTTCCAGCACATCTACCGCTACGACTATTCGGGCAAGCTCCTCGACCAGGTGACGCGCGGGAAGTGGAGCGTCACACAAATCCGAGGCATCGACCCGAAGCGGCGCGTCATCTACTACAGCAGCACCGAAGCATCCCCGCTCCAGCGACAGCTGTACGCCATCGACTTCGACGGGCGACACGCGCGCCGCCTGACCACGGGCGACGGCGTGCACGACATCGACATGTCACCCAACGCCAAGTACTACCTGCGCACGTACAGCTCCATCGCCGATCCGGGTGGCGTCGACGTGTGGACCAGCGCCGGGAAGAAGCTGCGCACACTCGTCGACAACCACGCGCTGCGGCAGTGGCTCACGTCGCACGTCTACTCCACACCGCAGTTGTTCACGTTCACCACGTCGGATGGCGTGAAGCTCGATGGGTCCATGGTTAGGCCGTCACCATTCGACTCCACGCGCAAGTACCCGGTCGTGTTTGCCATCTACGGCGGCCCGGGCTCGCAGGCCGTGTTCGACTCGTTCGACAGCAGCCCGATCACGCAGTGGCTGGCGCAGCAGGGCTTCATCGTCGTCAACGTCAACAACCGCGGCAGCAACAACTACGGCAGCGCGTTCATGAAGGTCGTCTACCGCGACCTCGGCAAATGGGAGAGCCACGACTTCGCAGAGACGGCGAAGTACATGGCGAAAATGCCGTACGTCGACGCGCGGCACATCGGAATCATCGGCACGAGCTATGGCGGGTATTCCACCGTGTTCACCATGGAGTCGTACCCCGACCTGTTCACCGTGGGCGTCGCGAACTCGCCGGTCACCGACTGGCGCCTGTACGATTCCATCTACACCGAGCGGTACATGGGCCTGTTAGGCGAAAACGAAGCGGGCTACGACTCGAGCTCGGCCGTTTTGCACGCGGCCAAGCTCGACGGGCATCTGCTCGTGATCCACTCCATGATGGACGACAACGTCCATCCGCAGAACACGATGCAGCTGCTCACGGCAATGACGGCGGCCGGCAAGGATGTCGCACTCCGGATCTATCCGCCCGGTCGTCACGGCGCAGCGTACGACCTGCAGAGCTTCACGCTCATCTCCCAGGAAACGGCCAACTGGCTCACTCGCTGGCTCAAGACCGACACCACGGCGTCGGCCCAAGCCTCGCAATGATCGGCCGCGGCGGCGCGCCTAACGGTACGCCGCCGCTGCGCGCCGTCAGTGTGTCGCCGGCGCGGGGACGTTCTTCCGCAAGCTCGCGAGGAATGGCTGCACGATCGACGGCGCTTGCCCGCCGTTGGTGTTCAACTCCTTCCCGACGCTCGTTCTCGTCCCGCCGTTCAGCGCGTCGCCTGCGGATGCGTACGCCTTCTTGTTCGCCGAGTAATCGATCTCCCACTTCGTCCCCGCGATCTTGATTCCGGCGAACAACCCTTTGCTCTTCGAGTACGAGTAGATCTCCGCTTGCGCCTTGTAGTCGGTCGCGGCAGAGAGATCGCGTCCCATTGGCCCTGCAGCAACGGACACCTCGCCGCCCAAATCGAACGACGAACCCGCGATCGTCTTGGGCGCGTTCTGATTCATGAAGATCAGCACGACGTCGGCCGACTGCGCGCCAATCTGTAGACCGAAGCTGCCGCCCTTGAGCCCAACGAATGTCGGCCAGCTCCAGTCGCCGCCGGCGCGGCAGCTCACCAAGCCGTACCCGGCGCGGCCGCCAACACCAAACCCGGCCTGCACCACAGCGGGCACGACAGCCACGCACACCGCTTCACGCATCAGCGAGGTCGGCGGCGATCGATCCGGCACCGACACAAGCTCCGACAACACTTCTCCCGCGCGCTTGGCGCGGTCTGCCAACTGGTCGTCCTGCGCATGCA
>Ga0310810_10001601_pt1 | contig 23858 bp, 26 predicted proteins | sample NCmetagenome_FD_207641 | JGI IMG/M metagenome (GOLD analysis project Ga0310810, IMG submission 207641) | Soil microbial communities from experimental microcosm in Duke University, North Carolina, United States - NC | ecosystem: Engineered > Artificial ecosystem > Soil microcosm > Unclassified ... | reverse complement strand
CAGCGGGTCGATGGCCTCCAACAGGAGTTGTCCGAAACACACGAACGGCTCGATTTCGCGGAGCGGCTGCTGAGCCAGGCACGGGATGACCGCCGCATTGGCGGCTAGGGCTGTCGCCGGCCGAAGACTCTCCCACCTTCACCGATGGCTGATGCTCTGCACCTGCGTCGGGGCATGCCACGCCGCGCCGGACCGCCGCGAGGGCATACCCACATGGCGCGATCCATCTCCGCACACCTCGCGGATGGTGAGCCTCGCTCCAGGTGTCGGCGTCGAAGTTCTGGATTGGGGCGGACACGGGCGACCCTCGGCGCATCGGTCAGCTCATGGGGAGCTTGCAACCGCCTGCGTACCATCGCCTCAAGTGTCCGTCGCTCGCCGTCTACCCCTTGGCGGACTCCGCCGCGGCGTATTTCCAGTGGTACCACACCCTGGATTCGGCCGGCAGGCGCGATGCGTCCGACTATTTCCGGGTGCTCGCTCCAGGACTGAAGGAGGACATCGAGCAGTACCGACGCGCCGCCCCGCGGTCGCACGTTGCGGAGATTCACGACGCCAGTCACTGGGTCTTCCTGTCGAACCGCGAGGAGACCTTGAACGCGGTGCGCGCGTTCCTGGCGACGGTGGGGTCTTAGCCGGGGCGATCGTCACGTCAGCCGACGTCGCCCCGTATTGAGGTCGAGAGCTCTACCGAGTCCGCACCATCTCGAAGCTGCCCTGCGTGGCGCGGATGATCAGGGCGTCCACCAGGTTGGTCGCCAGATTCGTCTTGCCGATCGTCACCGTGCCCGAGATCTGCGCGGGGCGGAAGGTGCCCTTGAACCACTGGGTCAGCATCGAGCCGGGGAACTTTATCCGCGCGCGGTCGGTCTGGCTGAAGAGGTCGCCCGCGCCGGTCCAGGTCAGGTCCACCACCGCCGGGGCCTCGACCCCGGTCTCGTCGAGGAATCCGGGAACCGTCGCCTTCAGGTGCGCCCGGTCGAGCTTCGTGCTCACCTCGAACGCCACATCCTCGGCGAAGCCGAAGAACTCCCCGATCGTGTTGTTGCAGAAGTCCATCTGCTCGAGCTGGACGACGGCGAGCGGCCCGGTGCTCGGCTTCCCGGGTCCCGCCTTGGTCGTCTCGTTCGAGCCGAAGACGAACACGAACGTCTCCACGCAGCCCGACGGGTCCACGCTGCTGAAGCTGGCGTTGGCGGCGCGGTCCTTGATCTGGAAGCGGAAGTGGCTGGCCGCCCGGGCCGATACCCGCGCGGCGGACGCCGGGTTCTCGGCCTTGGGCCCGCTGGGCACCTCGGCGGCGTCGTCGCAGCCGGCGAGCAGAAGGGGGAAGCCGATCGTGGCGACCAGCAGGGACATGGAACGCGGCATGAGGCTCTCCAATGGGAAAGGACCTGAAGGACTCGGAGTATTTGCGCAGCAGAGGCGCAGGACCGGCCAGCCCACTCGAGGCAGGCCGGGCCCACGAGAGTGACGAACGCAACCGGCGGCCGTTCTCACCGGCCCCGGACCCGAGGAGTGTCAGCGGCTCACAAGTCACCTTGCCGGCGACACTTACACTTACCACATTCCCTGGCGTAACCGGCAAGCCAACGCGCGCGCTGGCTGACCGTGGGCGACGCAACCACTTCGGCACCCCAGACCAGCCCCCGCCAGCGAACCGCTGTCGCGGTCCGCCGCCTACGCGATGCTGGTGGCGCTGGTGGTGATCTGGGGCCTCAACTGGCCGATCATGAAGCTGGTCGTGCACGCGATGCCGCCGCTCTGGTTCGTGGTGACGCGGCTGACGGTCGGCGCGGCCTGCCTGTTCGCGTTCCTGCTGGCCACCGGCGGGCTCGCCACGCCCACCCGCGCCGACTGGCCGGTCGTCATCTCGGTGTCCGTGTTCCAGATGTGGCTGTTCATCGGGCTGACGACGATCGGACTGCAGTTCGTTCCGGCGGGCCGCTCGGCGGTTCTCTCCTACACGATGCCGCTGTGGGTCTTCCCTGCCGCCGGGCTGTTCTTCGGCGAGAAGCTGACGCCCTGGAAGCTGATCGGGATGGTGCTGGGGCTCGCGGGCCTCAGCGTGCCGGCGAGCCTCGTGCTGGGCGGGCTCCTGATCCTGCTCGGCGTCGCGGCGATAGCGATCGGCGATAGACGCCGCCACTGAAGGCGCATTGTGGGCTACACCCGAGGGTGTAACGTTAGGGTGCCCCCACGCCTCTTCAACAGAGGGTCCTATGAGTCAGTTCGCGTGGCCCGAGCAGGTGGCGACCCTGAGCAACATGCTGAACACGGTCGAGGCCAGTTTGAAGACCGGCGATCCGGTCACGGCCGGCCTGGCGGAGTTCAAGAGCGCGCTCGACGATCTGCGGCTCCGGACATGGAGCCTGCTCAGCGCGGTCAACGCGGATGATCCCCATGCGTTTCAGGAGCGGTTCCGCACGCATCGGGGGACCGAGATGTGCCGTGCCCTCACCACCGACCTGCGCACGGGCAAGCTGCGCGGCGGCCAACCGGACCTGCCGGCCCTGGGCACGGCGGCGCGCGAGCTCTCGGCCACGGTGAAGGAGGCAACCCGCACGCCTCCGAGGCGGCGCGGCAAGAAGCCTCCCGCGGGCTCGTGAACGCTCCATGCATCCCCGATTCATCCTGGCGTCGCGCGGGACTAGCGACCGCCCTCCGGAGGCATCGCAGAATCCACCGGGAGGTTGCCCGGAGCGCCTCGAGAGGCGCACCCGGCGTTTGAACCACCCAGCCGGGACGAACAGCGCCCACATCGTCTTCACTTCGGAGGCCATCATGCGCGTGCAGCTCGGGCGCGCCGTCGCGCTGACCCTGGTACTCGCCCTCTCCGGTTGCGACGACGACAGCAGCTTCAGCCCGACCGTCGATAACGTCGCCGGCGCCTACTCCGCCACGACCTTCACCCTGACCGTGGCGGTCGCGACGGTCGATCAGCTCGTCCTGGGATCGGAGGTGGAGCTCGCGCTGGCACCGGACGGGACGACGACCGGTCACTTGTTCGTGCCCGGCGCCGGCGAGGGCGGCGCGGATCTCGATGCCGACCTGACCGGCACGTGGGCGCTGAGTCGCGGCGGGGTCACCTTCGACCAGACGGCCGACACCTTCATCCGCGATGTCAGGTTCACGGCGGATCGCAACCGACTGATCGGCGAGGCCACGATCGGCCACCAGATCGTCGACCTGGTGCTGACGAAGGCCGAGTAGGTCACCTGGCTCCGGTACAGCGACCCGGTGAGTCCGGACGTTAGCGACCGCCCTCAGGAGAGCGCGTCGAGCAGCGCCTCGATGTCGTGCATGTCGTTGAAGATCGACGGCGAGATCCGCACGCGGTCGCCGTAGAGGCTGACCGACACTTTCGCCGCGCCGAGCCGCTCGGCAAAGCGCTGCTCGGCGCCCCCCATGGTGAAGGCGATCAGCGCCGACGGGCTCTCCCGCGGCGTGATCGAGGTGAAGCCGCGCCGAGGCATCTCCTCGTGCAGCCGCTCGAGCAGCGGCCGGCGGTAGGCCTGGATCTTCTCGGGGCCCAGCCGCCGGAGCCAGGGGAGCGAGACGGAGAGGGCGTTGACGGCCGCCTGCGCGTAGGTCCCGACCTCGAAATACCCGCCCGCATCCGTGTGGAACGTCCACGTGACCGGCGTGTCCGCCGGAGGATCCGACGGCAGGTAGTGCAGCACCTCGTCGGCCTCCGCGTAGCCGATCTGGGTGCGCCGGACCACCCGCTCGAGCAGGTCCTCCCGCACGTACAGAAAGCCGACGCCGAAGTCGCCCATCAGCCACTTGAAGGTGGAGCAGGCGCAGAAGTCCACGCCCGTGGCGCGGACGTCGATCGGGATGTTGCCCGCGGCCTGGATGATGTCGGCGTAGACGTACGCGCCCTTTGCGTGGGCGACGTCGCAGACCGCCTTCAGGTCGTGCTGGAAGCCGTTGTACCAGGAGACCAGGCTGATGGCGACCAGCCGGGTGTCGCTCCGCACGGCGCGCTCGATGTCGGCGAGATCGACGCGCCAGTCGTGCGGCCGCACGATGGTGAGGTCCACCCCACGCTTCGCCAGCTCGCCGTAGAGGACGAGCGAGCCGTCGAAGTGGAGCGCGTCGGTCACCACGCCGCCCTTGCCGCCCGGCATCCCCAGCCCGCTGACCACGAGGTTCTCGGCGACGCTGGTGCTCTGCACCAGGCTGATCTCGGCCGGCTTGGCGTTGATCAGCGCCGCGAACTCGGCCTTCACCTCCGCGGCCAGCGAGTCGCCGCTCCGGAGCCGGGGCTCGCGGAAGGTCCGGGTCTCGAGGTAGGTCCGCACCGCATTCGCGGCGGCGACCGGAACGGGATGGATGAACGCGCTGTTGAGCCAGGTCTGGCCCGCGGGGATCGCGAAGTCGCCGCGAACGGGGAGAGCGTCGCCGAGCGGGCGTGTCGCGGTGGGAACGGGCGATGGCTCGCCCTGAGTGCGGCAGGCGGCCGCGGCGAGGAGACCGCCCATGCCGGCCAGCAGCTCGCGTCGGGTGACGTCCATGCCGCAAGAGACGTTGCGCGATCGGGGATGTCAACGCCTCGCGCCCGCGGTCATATTTCGGCATCATCGGATGCAGGCGCGCGGCGGCGTGACCCCGCGCAGGCAGCGATCGGCTATGCGCAGAATGCGGCGTCCCGGGACGACTTCCTGCCCTGGCTCGGTCTGGTCGTGGGGTTCGGCGGCGGGGCGGCATTTCTTCGATGGTCCGAGCGCCGCCTGAACACCAGCATCTTCGTCAACGTGAGCGGCATCGGGTCGGTGGATCACACCGGGCAGCGCCGTATCATCCTCTGGAGCGAGCTGCTGGCGGTCCGCCCGCGTCCCTGGCTGACCCAGGTGGAGTTCTACGGCGTCGGCACCACCGGCAGGATCGTGGCACCCTACTTCCTGGAGCGGTTTCCCCGCCTGAGGGAGCTGGTCTCGGCGCGACTGAAAGCGATGCGGTAACTTCTCTTCTCGGAGCTCCCAATGACTGCTCGCGTGGTAGGCGTTGGCGGCATCTTCTTCAAGGCGCGCGACCCCGACGCGCTCCGCGCCTGGTATCGCGACCACCTCGGCCTGCCGGTCACCGAGTGGGGCGGCGTGACCTTCGAGCCCGCGCTGGCCAGCCCGGCGGGGCGACCCGGCACGCTGGTGTGGTCGGTGTTTCCGGCCGACACTAAGTACTTCGATCCCCGTCCTTCGCCGTTCATGATCAACTACCGGGTGGACGACCTGGATCAGGTCCTCGCGGCCTTGCGCGCGGAAGGCTGCGCGGTGGACGAGCGGGTGGACAGCTCGGAGTTCGGACGGTTCGGGTGGGTGGTGGATCCGGAGGGCAACCGGGTGGAGCTCTGGGAGCCGCCCAGGGAGGGCGAATGAAGACACGCGCCGCGCATCGCGACGAGCTCCAGAGCCTGCCGGCCATCGGGCCGAGCCTGGCGGCGGATCTGCGGGCGGTGGGGGTGCGGCGGGTGGCCGATCTCACGCGGCGCGACCCCGAGCGGCTCTACGCGCGGCTGAACCGGCTCCGGGGCACGCGGCAGGATCCCTGCGTGCTCTACGCCTTTCGCTGCGCGGCCTACGCGGCGCGGACCGCTCGGCCCAGACCGGCGTTGCTCAAGTGGTGGAACTGGAAGAATCGCGCATTGTGAGATCGGAGCAGGCTTGGCCCTTCTGGTTGGTGCATTCCTCGCGTTAGCCGTCGGCGCCGTCCTGGGCACCGGCGTGGGCCTCGATCGCGACCGGGCATTCTATCCCACGGTCGCAGCGGTCGTCGCGTCGTACTACGTCCTCTTCGCCGTGATGGCCGATTCCACCCGTGCACTCCTGGTCGAGGCCGCCGTCGCCGGCGTGTTTCTGGCGGTGGCGATGGCCGGGTTCAGGAGCTCGCTCTGGCTGGCGGTCGCCGCGCTGGCGGGGCACGGCGTCTTCGACGCGATCCACGGCCGGCTCATCGTCAACCCGGGGGTCCCGGTCTGGTGGCCGGCGTTCTGTGGCGCGTACGACGTGGTGGCCGCGGCATACCTCGCGTTCCTCCTGCTGCGGCCGCGGCAGGAGCAGGGAACCTGACGTGCGGGTACACGTCATCGGCGCCGGACCGGTGGGGCTCCTCCTGACGGCGTTGCTCCAGCCGATCGAGGGGTTCTCCGTCCACCTCTACGAGAAACGTCGCGAGTACACCCGGACCCGGATGGTCCAGCTCGCCTCGTATCTGGTGGCGGATTCGGTCGAGAGCTACTGTGCCGATTACATCGACGGCGAGAGCGTCACGGCGATCTTCGATCCGCCGGAGCTCGCCGAGGGGCTGGCGTTCCGGCAGTCCATCCCGCCGGACCTGATGGCGCTGCTGCGCGCCTGGGCGGTGGGCTTCTGCCCGCTCAACATCATCGAGCGCTCACTCAGCGACCTGATCGACGCGCGTTCGTCCCATCCGGTCCGGCGCACCGCGGGCGCCCTCGGCGCCGAGGACGTGATGACGCTGCTGGCGCCGGGAGACATGGTGATCGACTGCACCGGCAGCCGGTCCGTGCTGCGGGACCACCTGGCGCCCGGCGCCGGTGAGGCGGCCGCGAACACGTTCAACATCCGGCTCGAGTACGCGCTGGTCATCACCTTCCTGTACGGCCAGCCCTACGACTGCAACGAGTACTGCAAGTACTACAAGAACATCGAGAACCCGCACTACAAGTTCATTCCGGCGGTCAACCGCACGTATTACGACGGCAACATCAGCCACGTCACCGGCGTCGTCAACATCACGGCCGCCGATTTCGAGGCGATGCCGTCGCACTTCGACGGCCAGTGGCTGCGCACGAACTTCCCCCACGTGGCCCAGGCCATGGACCGCTTCATCGCCAAGGTGAAGGAGGAAACCCACGGCGAGATCCTGGGCGATCTGGAGATCGTCCGCATACCGCTGGACCTGTACCGGGCCCGGCGCGCCACCAGCCGGGCGTGGCAAGGAGTCGGCGACCACCCGTTCGCCCGGTCACCGGTGTTCCTGGCCGGCGACTCGGCCATGGGCTCGCCCTACTTCCAGTCGATCTCGCTGGGCTTCGAGTGCGCGATGTTCCTGGCGGGACTGCTCGGGCGGCGCGACCTGCGGCTGGAGGACATGCTCGACCGGTACGAGCTGTACATCTACAAGCAATGGCTCCGGGTGTACATGCGGAGCAAGATGATCAAGCACAACAAGGACCTGTTCGAGTGCGTCGGGGACACGTTCGCCGTTCTGGAGAAGCTGCACATCTACTGATGGGGGAGGGGTCATGACGATCTCCCTGGTCGGGCTCGGCGTGGCGCCGAGCGCCCCTGGCTGATTACCCCTGAGCGACCCGAGGCGTTCGTGAGCGCGATGACCACATGATCCGGGCGGCGAGCTTGGCGCCATCCTCGTGACGGGCTACCTCGGCGGGGCCGCCGCCAGCCAGGTCCGGGTGGGTGACCCCTGGTTCCTCCTCGTCTGATCGCCCTAGCCCCTCGCCCGCTTCCACTTCATCTTCCGCCCGACCGCACACGCACGAGGGACGGGCATGAAGAAGAGCGGGTCGCAGAAGACCGAATCCCCATCTCGACTGATCGACGCGAGAATCGAAGAGCTGGACGACTGGCGGGGCGAGATGCTCGGCCGGCTCCGCGCACTGATCAAGGAAGCGGATCCCGACGTCGTGGAGGAGTGGAAGTGGGACGTGCCGGTCTGGTCGCATGACGGGCTGATCTGCACCGGGGAGGCGTACACGAAGGTGGTGAAGATGACCTTCGCCAAGGGGGCGGCGCTCAAGGATCCGAAGCGCCTCTTCAACTCCAGTCTCGAGGGGAATACCCGGCGGGCGATCGACTTCCACGAGGGCGAAGCGATCGACGAGAAGGCGTTGAAGGCGCTCATTCTCGCGGCCGTCGCGCTCAACCGGTCCAGGCCGTGACCGCCGACGGGGCCCTCCTCGACGCGGCGCAGCGGCTGGCCGACGCCGAGCGTCGGGGCGATGTGGGAGCGCTGGAGCAGCTCATCGCCGCCGACTACACCGGGTACGACCCTGCCGGGCGTCACCAGGATCGTGCCGGCGTCCTCCGCGCCTACACCGGCGGGCGCGTGCGGGTGGCCACGCTGGGGCAGAGCGAGCTCAGCGCCCGGGTGGTGGGTGAGGTCGGGCTCGTCACCGGGGTGAGCGACTTTCAGGGAAAGCAGGGCGACGAGCCGTTCGACTTCCGGCTCCGCTTCCTCGACGTCTACGCCTGGCGCGACAGCCGCTGGCAGCTGATCGCGTCGCAGGATACCCGCCTGCCGCGTTGAGCGACTCGGCGGGCTTTGGCGGCGAGGGGGCGGCGGATGGGCGCGAAAGGGCGGTCGGCCCGGCAACTGGGTCTTCGCGGCAGGCGCGGAGAGCGAGGACGGCGGCGAGCGTGATGGCAGGGAGAACGTGGACGGTAGATCGCGTTGGCGTCCCGTACTCGTCGGATGAAGTGTTGGCGCGGGATCGGAGCCACCGTGTATTGAGGACTGATCGGAGGGAATTCATGACGACCACCGACGTATCTCGGCTCGCCGCTCGCCTCGAGCGGATCGAACGGCAACAGCGGCGTCTCCGGCGCTTCGCCTGGGGCGCGCTCTGCCTCCTCCCGCTGGGTCTGGGTGCCTTCGTGAGCGGTGGGGCGGGCCCCGTGGTCCGAGCCGAGCAGATCGAGCTGCTCAACCCGGCCGGCGGGCGCCAAGCGGTCCTCCGTGCCGACAGCGCGGGGGTGATGCTGATGCTGTTCGGGCCCCGCGGCAAGCCGGTCAGCGGGCTCCAGCTGGGCGACTCGGCCCTGACACTGCTGGACGCCGCCGGACAGCCGGTCGCCACGCTCGGCGGGCCGGGGGTCAAGCACCTGGTGGAGTAGCCTCCTCGTGTTCTCGCTGCGAGAGTGGACGGATGCGCCGGCCATGAGCGCCATGCTGCCCGCACCGGCCGTCCTCTCGTCGGACGGAGCGCTGTGGCTGGCCTACCGCATCGCTCGCGATCCGCACCATTGCGCCGTGGTGCGGTTTCATCACGTGGAGCAGTATGCCTGGGGCGCGTCGCCGGCGGTGCACGGTCCGGAGCAGGCGGACCGGCCGCCGCAGGGCGGCTTCTACCAGGTCGAGCCCACAGGCGCCGCAGGCGGGAGCGGCCGTCGCTGGCTCATCACCTTCCCCGACGCCATGCTCGAGGTTCGCGCGGGCGACGCGGAGGTGGTGCTCCGGGCCGCCGCGGCGCTGGGGCCGGCCCACGCGCTCGCGGCACTGCTCGCCTGAGGTGACGCTCGGCGACTTGGTCCGGGCCGCCGATGGTGTTGCGCAATCCTGTGGGGAGGTCCGGGCCCGAGGCCCCGACCCCTGCCCTTTCGAGAATCAACGACCACAGGAGAAGACGCATGGGGAAGTCACACGAGATGCTCACCAGCGAGCGCGTCCCTCAGCGCGGGCCGTACTCCCAGGCGGTCCGCGCGGGGAACCTGATCTTCGTGGCGGGTCAGGCCGGCCTGGATCCGGCCACCGGGCGAGTCGCGGGGGCGACGTTCGAGCTGCAGGCGCGCCAGGCCTTCGAGAACCTGCGCGCGATTCTGGAGGACGTCGGCAGCGGGATGGACCGGGTGGTCAAGACGACCTGCTTCCTCCCGGCGCCGGAAACCTTCGATGCGCTCAACGCCCTGTATACCGAGTATTTCCCGTCGGCGGCGCCGGCCCGCTCCGCTCCGATCGTCCAGCTGCCGCGCGGGCTGCTCTTTTCGATCGAGGCCGTAGCGGTGGCGTAGCATGGCCTTCTGCCCGTGAGGTCGGGATGAAGCGAAACCTGATGCTTGCGGTGGCCCTCGCGTCCCTCGCCGCGGCGTGCGGCGATGGCAAGCGCGCGGCTCCCGAGACGCCGGCGAAGTCCGAGCCGCCCGTCGCCACGTCACCGGCGCTCGGGCCCGGCGAGGCGTACTTGGCCGTACCCGACGGCCGGATCTGGTACAAGAAGACGGGGGCCGGCTCCGGCACGCCGGTGATCCTCCTCCACGGGGGCCCCGGGTACAACCTTCTATCTCAAGCCGCTCGAGGCGCTCGGCGACGACCGGCCGGTGATCCGGTACGATCAGCTGGGCAGCGGCCGGTCGGGACCGATGACCGACACCTCGCTCATGACCATCCCGCATTTCGTGCGCGAGCTCGACTCGCTGCGCGCAGCATTGAGTCTGGCGACACCCGGTCGAGGCAGACCTCGACAGCACGATCAAGACGGCCAACATGCAGATCTACAACTACATGCAGGGGCCGAGCGAGTTCACCATCAGCGGCACCCTCAGGACCTACGACGTGACCCACCTGCTGCCGACCATCAAGGTCCCGACGCTGTACACGGTGGGGCAATTCGATGAAGCCGATCCGCCGACGATCCGCCGCTTCGCGTCCCTGACGCCGGGCGCCACGGTGGAGGTCATTCCCGGCGCGGCGCACATCACGACGTGGGACAACCCGGAGGTCATGGTGCGGGTGGTGCGCCGGTTCCTGCGGAAGGTGGATGGGGGAGGGGCGCGGGCCAGCAGCTGAGGGGGTCGACGTGCTGAAGGTTGCGGCGGGGCGGCTCTAGGCGGCTCGGGGCCCGTGTGGCGCCCGTCACCGTCCATTTGCCCGCCGGTGCCTAGCTTGGAACGTGATGTTCCAGGATCCCCCGACGGGGGAGCATTGACCGCCCTCCCAACGCCAGGGCCGAAGCGTGACCCGCTGTCGCCAACCCATTGCCCTCCATGGCACTCCGTCGTGGTCCCGGGGCGCCTTGGCGCGCCTGGCCCTGGCCACCCTGGCGGCAGGGTGCGGCGGCGGCGATCTGGTGGTACCCGACACGGACAACGCCGCCGCCATCCGGGTGGTGGAGGGTGACGGCCAGCGCGGGCCGGTGGGCGAGCCGCTGACCTCGCCTGTGGTGGTGGAGGTGACCGACGCGGGAGGCGATCCGGTTGCGGGAGTGACGGTGGAGTTCGCCCTCACCTCCGCCGGGGCCGGCGCGGAGATCACGCCCGCGACCGCGCGAACGGGCGCGGACGGCCGGGCGCAGGCCTACGTGCTGCTGGGCGACAAGGTGGGGCTGCAGACCGGCGAGGCGAGAGTGACCGGCGGCGGCGCGAGCCCGGCCACCAGCTTCGCGGCGCTGGCGGTCACGGGGACGGGGGGCGGGAATGCCCCGGCGGCGGCGTTCACCTGGGACTGCAACGAGCTGTCCTGCGCGTTCAGCGACGCGAGCACCGACGACGGCACCCTGACCGGCTGGCTCTGGCGGTTCGGGGACGGCAGCACCTCGACCGAGCGGAACCCGTCTCACGATTACGACGCATCCGGCAGCTACAGCGTCACCCTGACCGTGACCGACGACGATGCCCTGAGCGACATCGCGTCGAATCAGGTCGGCGTGAGCGGCCCGACGCCGTCCAACGCGGCGCCGCACGCCGAGTTTGCGGTGAGCTGCCAGGAGCTGACCTGCACCTTCACCGACCAGAGCACGGATTCGGACGGCACGGTCGCGAGCTGGAGCTGGGACTTCGGCGACGGCGCGACGTCCGTCCAGCGGAACCCGTCGCGCACGTACGCGGCCGCCGGTCAGTACACCGTGAGCCTCCGGGTCACCGACGATGACGGGGCGGCCGATACGCAGTCGCACCCGGCGAACCCCACTGCTCCGGCTCCCGAGCCGAACGATCCACCCAAGGCGGAGTTCGAGGTCACCTGCCAGGAGCTCCGCTGCACCTTCGTGGACCGGAGCAGCGACGACGACGGCACCCTGGCGAGCTGGTCGTGGAATTTCGGCGACGGCAGCACCTCGAGCGAGCGGAATCCGTCGCACAGCTACGCCGCGGAGGGGCGCTACGACGTCCTGCTGATGGTGACGGACGACGACGGCGCGGCCGACACCAGGACCCACCCGGCCGAGCCCACCGCGCCGCCGACGCCATCGAACGAGCCGCCCCACGCGGACTTCGACGTCCACTGCGACCACCTCGTCTGCACCTTCCAGGACAAGAGCCAGGACGACGACGGGACCATCGTGAGCCGGCAGTGGGACTTCGGCGACGGCAGCGGCTCGGCCGAGCAGAACCCGACCCACACCTATTCGGAGCAGGGGCGCTACAACGTGCACCTGACCGTCACCGACGACGACGGCGCGTCCGCGACCAAGGACCGCCGGGCCGACGCGAAGCGCTGACCCTCGGGCGTGAGCTCCCGACGGGACGCGGTTCCCTTCGATCCCCGCCATTTCGAGAAGCTGACGAGCCAGGGCGAGACCGCGTCCACCGACGCGATCTTCCGGGACATCTACCGGCGCAACCACTGGTCCGACCCGCAGTCGCGTTCCGGCCTCGGCGCGGGCGCGGATCAGACCGCCGTGCTCGCCACCGCGTTGCCGGACCTGCTGCGCCGCCTCGGCGTCGAGGTCCTGCTGGACCTGCCGTGCGGCGACTACGGCTGGATGCGCCGGAGCGAGCTGCCGGTCGCCCGATACATCGGCGCCGACCTGCTCCCCGAGCTGATCCGGCCGCTGGAGGAGCGCTTCGGCGACGCCGAGCATAGCTTCGTGGTGCTCGACCTGACCCGCGACTCCCTGCCGGAGGCCGACCTGCTCCTCTGCCGCGACTGCCTGGTGCATCTGTCGTTCGGGGACATCCGGCGCGCGCTGAGCAACGTGCTCAGGTGCAGGATCCCCTGGCTCCTGACGACGACCTTTCCCGAGTGTGAGGTCAACGAGGAGATCGTGACCGGCGACTGGCGGCCGCTCGATCTCGAGCGCGACCCGTTCGGGTTTCCGGCGCCGTTCGAGCTGCTGAACGAGCGATGCACCGAGGGCGGCGGCGTCTTCGCCGACAAGAGCCTGGGGCTCTGGCGCATGGCGGACCTCGCCGGGCTTCCGTTCCTGGCGACGTGAGCGAGTCGGCGGTCGCGGTCGTCGCGGGAGCGACGGGACTGGTCGGGCAGGCGCTGGTGCGGCAACTCGCCGCGGACGGCGCGTGGCGGGAGGTGCGGGCACTGACCCGGCGGGATCTCCCTCCGCGGCTGGTGGGACCGAGTGTCGTCCCCGTCCAGGTCGACTATTCCCGGCTCGAGCCTCCCCCGCCCTGGGCCGCCGCCGAGCACGTCTTCTGCGCCTTGGGGACGACGATGCGCCAGGCGGGGTCCGAGGAGGCATTCCGGCGCGTCGACTTCGACTACCCGGTGGCGTTGGCGAGGGCGACGGTCGCCCGGGGCGCCCGGCACTTTCTGCTGGTGAGCGCCGTAGGGGCTTCGACGAATTCCCGCTTTTTCTATAATCGAGTGAAGGGAGAGGTGGAGGCGGCCATCATCGCCTTGGGCTTCCACTCGCTGACGGTCGCGCGGCCGTCGCTGCTGCTGGGCGACCGGGGAACGTTCCGCTGGGTGGAGCAGGTGGGAAAAGTCGCCGGCGTCCTCGCGCCCGCGCGCTGGCGACCGGTGGCGGCGGAGAGCGTCGCGCGAGCGTTGATCGCCGCGGCCAGGCGGGACGAGCCGGGCGTCAGGATTCTGGAGAACACCGATCTTCGCGGCGGGGGGTGAATCGGCAGGCGGCGACCGAACGGGACGACGGCCGCCGGGGATCCGAGGCGCATGTGATCGGCCGCTGTGAGATGCCCGGCGTGTGTACCCGCAGGAGGCCAGGCGGACCGGGCCGGGCCTGGCAGTGAGATCCATCACACCTGGGGAAAGCCAACGTGGGTCATACGAGGAGCACGCAGTGGGTCGGTTGGACCGTAGCCTGCCTCGCCACTCTCCTGCTCCACCAGGCTGAGCCGGCGGCCGCCCAGGGCCGCGACGCTGCGGTTCCCACCCACGCCGACAGCGTGCGCGGCGCCGATAATCCCAATCGCTCGTGGTGGGACGTCACCTTCTACGACCTCCACGTGCGGGTGAATCCGGCCGACAGCAGCTTCGCCGGCTGGAACCGGATCAGCTACCGCGCCGTGCAACCCGGGCAGACGATGCAGCTCGACCTGCAGGCTCCGCTCGAGCTGGACAGCGTGGTGCAGGACGGCAGGCGTCTCGACGCCCGCCACGACGGCGACGCGTACCTGGTGACGCTCCCGCGCGGAGGCGCCGCCGCGCCCGTCACCGCGTACTACCACGGCCACCCCGGTCGAGGGCGTCCGCCGCGGACCAGTGGCGTCGTCTGGGCCCAGGACAGCCTCGGCGCTCCGTGGATCGCGACCACCGACCAGCTCGTCGGCGCCAGCGTCTGGTGGCCGCTCAAGGACTTCGCCGGCGACGAGCCGGACAGCCAGCGGATCGCCGTCACGGTGCCGGACTCGCTGGTGGGTGTCTCCAACGGGCGCTTCCGCGGCAGCGTGCGCAACGCCGACGGCAGCACCACGTACGAGTGGTTCGTCTCCGGGCCGATCAACGCCTACGGCGTCGCGGCGAACGCCGGCCGGTACGCCCACTTCGCCGACACGCTCCAGGGTGAATCGGGTCCGCTGACGCTCGATTTCTGGGCCCTCGCGCCGCACCTCGACACGGCCCGGGTGGTCTGGGCGCAGGCGAAGCCGATGCTTTCCTGCTTCGAGCGCTGGCTCGGCCCGTACCCCTGGTACGCCGACGGGTACAAGCTGATCGAGGCCCCCTACCTCGGCATGGAGCACCAGAGCGGGATCGCCTACGGCAACAAGTTTCTGCCGGGCTATCTCGGGCGCGACCTGTCGGGCACGGGACTGGGCCTCGAGTGGGACTACATCGTGATCCACGAGAGCGCCCACGAGTGGTTCGGCAACAGCATCTCGACCCGCGAGCCGGGCGACCTCTGGGTCCACGAAGCCTTCGCCACCTACGCCGAGGGCCTGTACACCGAGTGCCGGCACGACCGGGCGGCGGGCGCGAAGTACCTGATCGGGCTCAGGCAGGGGATCCGGAACACCGGACCGATCGCGGGTCCCCGCGGGGTAGCGGGATGGTACAACAGCGACATGTACTTCAAGGGCGCCAACGTCCTGCACACCATCCGCCAGCTGGTGGATGACGACGGCAAATGGCGAGAGATCCTCCGCGGACTGAGCCGGACCTTCCGGCATCGCACCGTCACCGGGGCCGACATCGAGGAGTACATCGCGCGGGAGTCGGGGCTCCAACTGGGGCTGGTCTTCAAGCAGTACCTGACGACTACATCGGTGCCGGCGCTGGAGTACCGGGTGGAGGGCGACACCCTCTCCTACCGGTGGGCCGACGTGGTGACCGGGTTCGCGATGCCGGTGCGGGTGGTGATCCAGGGACTGGGCGAGCGATGGCTTCGGCCGACGGAGGCGTGGCAGGGGCTCAAGGTGCCGGCGGGGACGCGCACGGCGGGGGCGGCGGACCTGCAGGTCGATGAGAACTTCTACGTGACGGCGCGGAAGGGGGAGCCCGGCCGCTGACCGGCGGACGCCCGGAGATACGCCGCCGCGTGCGCTCGCCACGGGCGCCACGCCTCCGCCGCATGCTCGAGATCGCGGGCGTCGGCGGCGCCCCAGTGGTGCTGGAGCTCCGCATCCTCGGCATTGAAGGCGTCGGGCCAGTGCATCGCGCGCATGACGATGGCAGTCGCCAGGACGGAATCGATGCCGGGAGTCCTGCGCAACGTCTCGAGCGTCGCCGCCGGCTCGGCGCCGGGCTCGAGCCTGAGCGAGTCACGACCCGCCCGCGCTACCGCCACGAGCGCCTCGGCCCGCGGACCGGGCACGCCGAGCGCCGCGAGCTCCCGCGCCCCCAGCGACGCCAGGGCCGACGGCGTCAGGCCCACGTGCGTGAGCCCGGGCCACCCCGTCTCCATCTTCTCCGCCGCCGCCTCGACAACCGCGCCGAGCGCCGGCGTCCCTGCCCCCACCAGCTCCAGCACCGCCGCCTCGAAGCCGTCGAACGCCACCGGCATCCGTAGGCCGGGGCTGCGGCGAACCAGCTCCCCGAGCCCGGCGCTCGCGAGGTGCGCGTCGATGACCGCCGGCTCGGCGTCGAGATCGCAGACCCGCCGCAGCCGGGCGATCAGCGGCATGAGCACGGGCAGCAACCCGAGCGAGAGGTCGAGCAGGATCTGGCTGCCGCGCGGCGCGTGCTCGAGAAAGACCACGCCGCGGTACCGGCCGAGCTTCACGGTCCGGCCGTAGCGCGCGCCGGTCACGACTTCGATGCCGGGGAGCGCATCGCGGGCGAGCCGCTCGAGCAGCGCGTCCCAGGCCAGCGGCGGCCGATAACTGAGGGTGAGCCGGACCTGGCCGCGCCCCGACGACTCGGCGGCGGGCGCCGCGGCGCGCGGCCCGTCGCCCCGGCGCAGCGCGCTCGGGCTCATGCGGTAGCGCTCGCGAAACACGGAGTTGAACCGACGCAGGCTCTGGAACCCGCTACTGTACGCCACCCGGGTGACCGGCAGGCGGGTATCGGTCAGCAGGCACTTGGCGAGGAGCAGCCGGTGAGTCTGGGCCAGCTCCACCGGCGAGACTCCCAGCTCACGCTCCATGGCGCGGCGGAGCTGCCGTCCGCCCACGCCGAGCTCGCGCGCCAGGGCATCCACACTCCTTCCGTTGAGCGCGCCCTCGGCGATGCGGAGCGCCGCGGACCGGGCCAACCGGGGGACGGCGTCGCAGAGGGCCTTGCCCGGTGCCAGCTCGGGGCGGCAGCGGAGGCAGGGACGGAACCCGCTCCGCTCGGCCGCGGCGGCCGTGTCGAAGAAGCGCCGCCGATCGGGATAGGACACCCGCGCGGGGCAGATTGGGCGGCAGTAGATCCCGGTGGTGGTGATCCCCACGAAGAACACCCCGTCGAACCGCGGGTCGCGGGACGACACCGCCCGGCTGCAGGCCTCGGGATTGAGCATCATGGGAACCGTACCCGCCGCGCGGTCAGGGCGCCACTCCGAGCGGCGCGGCCACGAAGACCAGGACCTCGCCGGTGACCCCGTCGCGCACCCGCCCGGTGATCCGGCCGTCGTCGTCGATGTCCTGCGCCGACTGCAGCACGTCGGGCCCGATGTCCACCAGGTCGTTGAGGTCCAGCAGCACGTCGTTCTGCCAGAGGAAGGCGTGCGAGCCCTCCGAGCCGCCGAAGGAGACGCCCACCACCTGACCCCGCTCGTTGATCGCGAACGCCTCACTCAGGGCGTCGCCGGGCAGCGTCTGCAGGTCCTTGGCGGTGGCCGAGCCGTCGGTCCAGAGGAACGCATGCGCGGCGAAGTCGGCACCGGTGCCGTCTCCCGGCGGGTTGGAGAAGCCCACGACGTCGCCCCGCTCGTTGATGTCCATCGGCGTGTGCCAGGCGTGGCCGCCCAGCGTCGGCAGGGTGTCGGGCTTGCCGTTCCGTCCCCAGCGGATGGCGCGGAGGGCGCTGAAGCGGCCCACGGCCTGGTCGCACAGGCCCGAGATGCCGACGGCCTGCCCCGCGTCGTTGATCGCGGTGGCCGCCGAGGTGGGGTCGCCGGGCCAGGGAGGCAGCTCGCGCGCCTTGATCCGGCCCTTGCTGCCAGGGTTGGGCTCCCAGATCGCCGCGCGGAAGTTGAGCACCTGCTTGTCCACGCAGGTGTTGTCGTGCACCGCGGTCTCGCCCCAGCCGACGATCTGGCCCAGCGCGTTGATGCCGGTGGCGAAGCTGTGGGTGCCGCCGAAGGGCGCGAGCTCGCGCATCTCGCCGCCCTGCCAGACGAAGCCGCGGCAGATGAGGTTGGTCGGGTTGGGGTTGACGATGAACCCGCCGAGCTCACAGCTCCAGTCCTCGTCGAGCGGATCGACCTCGTCGAGCTGAGAGATCCCCACCACCATTCCGGCGTCGTTCAACCCCTGCCAGGGGACGGTGCTGCTGGGGCCGCCGAGGGTGTGGAGGTCGGTGATGACACCGTTCCGCCAGAGGGCGGCGTGGCGGGTGCCGTCCGCCAGGTTGGACCAGCCGGCGATCCACCGAGAGCGGTTGATCGCCATCCCTCGGCTCTGGGTGCCGCCGAGGTCGGCCGGAAACTTGACCACGGTATAGGACGCGCCGGTGGCGAGCTGGGGGGGACCGCTGGGACGCACGGCCTGGTCTTCGCCGTCGCAGGCCGCAAAGATCGCGACGAGAATCAATGGGATGGGGGACCGCATGGAAGCCTCCAGGTTGGGAACCGACGCGCCGCCTGCGAGCGCGGCTTCCCTACCGTAGGCTGCGGCGCGGCGGCTGCTCGCCGGATTCGGTCCCCCAATCCCGGCCGACCGGCGGCGGGGCGCCCAGCCACTCGAAGGCGTTGGGGATCAGCTCGGCGGCGTCGTAGACCCGGCTCGTGGGGCCGGGCTCGATGCCCGGACCGGCGGCTACGAACCACCCATGCGCGGTGTGGTTCCCCGACCGACCCGATGCCAGCCGCCGACCCGGCGGCCAGCGGACCGCGCCGAACCGCTCCGAGACGATGCCGCTCGACGCGGTCACCGGATGCTCGGCCTCCCAGATCACGACCAGGTCCGGCAAGTGCCGCCGGCGCGGGGCGTCCCGCGGGACCAGATCGTCCACCCTGATCGTCTCCCGCACTACCGGCCGCCCCGTATCCGCGTCCCGGAAGCTTCGGAGCCCAGCGTCCAGCTCATCGAGCAATCGGTCCGCGTCGGCCGGCTCGACGATCCCCTCCCGCTCCCTCCCCTTCAGGTTGAGCCGGACATACCCATGCAGGTCCATCGGCAAGGCGAAGAACCGCGTGCTCGGCCAGTGGTGCATCCGGCGCGACCAGAGCGGCACCAGCGCCTTGTTCCAGCTCTGCGGGATGCGCCGAGTGACCTGGCGGACCAGTGTCCACGGCAGCGCCCGCTTGACGCGGTAGACAAGGCCTCCCTTCCTGGGCGCCGATGGGTCGCGCGCACCGCCGCCGCCATGGATCCGCGCCAGCATCTGCTCCAACGCCTCGTACCATCCGTCGTTCCGTGCCATGCCATGGAGCGCGAACACCATCACCCGGGCTTCCGGCGTCACCGCCTCGAGAACCCGAGCGAGCGCCGCGTCCGCCGAGGTGTAGCAATCGTCCCGGGCGCCGTCGAGCAGCGCGCGGGCGGCCGGGTCGAGGCCGTCGGTGTCGATCTGGCCGAGGTCCCACAGATAGTGCCCGCCCCGATGAACCAGGCCGAAGACGGCGAGGAAGAGATCGTACCGGTCGTGGCTTAGCAGGTCGTGGCAGATCTCGCCGATCTGCCGGTTGCCGGCCACCACTTCCCGCCGCAGCGCGAGCAGCGTCCCCGCGGTCTGGGGTCCGAAGACCTCGGGGCTGAGGCGGGGCCGGCCGTGCCGCCGCTCCAGTCGCCGCCACAGTCCCCTTGGCAGCTCCAGTCGGCCGAAGTCGTCGTGACACTGCCAACCGTTGATCACCGTCATGTTAGGACGGTCCGGCAGGGCGGCCAGGTAGGGCAGGTCGATGACGCCCACCCGGTACTTCGGGTCGAGATCGGCCCAGAAGGGCCGGACCGGGAGCCAGGCGGGGTCCACGTACTGAAGCCGCTGGCGGTCGGGGTTCCAGATCTTGTTGAAGTACCACCCGTGCTGGCCCAACGGCGCCGAGCAGGTGAAGGTAGACCAGACCAGGCTGAGGAAGCCCCGCGGCCCGGTCCGGACCGGCCCCCAGCTGCCGCGGGCCCGCAGCGACGCCAGCGCGGGCATCCTCCCCTCGGCGATCAGCCGGTCCACCATGTCGATCTCGGCCGCGTCGAGGCCGATGAGAACTACCGGCGAGCTGTCGGGCATGTTTCCATGGTCTCAGGTTCACCCTTTCCGGAAGGGCTCCGATGCATCGGTCCACCGTGCTTCCGATTCTGATCCTGGCCTGCAGCAGCGCCGCCCCGCCCGAGCGCTACGGCTTCGTGACGGTGCTGGGCAACGACACCGTGGCCGTCGAGCGGATCGAGCGCTCGCCCGACCGGCTGGTGGCCGACGGGGTGGACCGCTGGCCCTTCGTCCGGCGGCGGCACACCGAGTTCCAGCTCAACGACGACGGCACTATCCGGCATATGGTGATGGATGTGCGCACGCCCAACGGAGCCTCGCCCGGGGAGCGAGGGCGCCGGGTCACCGCGGACTTCTCCAGGGACAAGGTGGAGATCTCGGTCCAGGACAGCGCCGGGCGGCGGGATACGGCCTTCGCCACCCGCGGGGTGATCACGGTGCCTCACGTCTCCATGATGTATAGCGTGATCGAGCTGGAGATCGCGACCGCGCTGCGCCGGGCGGCGGCGAGCGGCCTCGCGCCGACCGACAGCGTCCCCTTCCAGCAGTTCTACCCCGACCGGGACGTCGGACCGAGCTTCACCATGCACCGGGGCCGCGTGGTCCCCAAGGGCGGGGGCAAGGTGGAGCTCCGGCACGGGTGGCTCTCGGGCACCGGCGACGTGACGGTCGACAGCGCCGGCCGCATGCTGAGCTACTCGGGCGCCCGGAGCACCTACAAGGTCTCCGTCACGCGGGTGGCGACGCCGCCGGACGTGGACTCGATCACCGTCCGCCTCGCAGCCGCCGAGCACGCCACCGGCCAGCAGCAGCTCAGCGTGCGCGACACCGTCCGCGCCACCATCGGCGCGGCGACCTTCACGGTGGACTACGGCCGCCCGCTGGCGCGCGGGCGCACCCTCCTGGGCGACGTGATCCCCTACGACCGCATCTGGCGCACCGGCGCGAACGCCGCGACCCAGTTCACCACCTCGGTGCCGATCACTCTCGCGGGGCTGTCGCTGCCGGCCGGAACGTACACGCTGTGGACCGCTCCGCATGCGCAGAGCGTGGAGCTCATCGTGAACAAGCAGACCGGGCAATGGGGGACGGAGTACAGCCGGGAGCAGGACCTGGGCAGAGCCCGGCTCGGGTCGGTGAACAGCACCAGCCCGGTGGAGAGGTTCACCATCTCGATCGAGCCCAGGGACGCGAAGCACGGCACGCTCGCGCTGGCCTGGGGAAGCTTCCGGTGGACGGCGCCGATCGTGGTGGAGTAACCTCTGGTCGGCCACGCGTGAAGAGGCACCCCTCGCTGGAGGCCGGCGGGGGGTGCATCTTCATGTTGGACGTCGGAGTACACATTCCGCCTCTTCAGCCTGTGGCAACAAGGGACCGAGCGATCCGGTTCGAGCGACCGCCATCGGACGCTCGTCGCTGCGCTGGAGGTCCGGTGCCCGACCATCCGCAGTACGCCATGTGGAAGGCGAGATTCGACGCCGAGCAGGCTGCGGCCCGGGAGCGGGAGGCCCGGCGGGCGAGGCGCGATGCTGAGCAGGTGGATTGGAACCGCGCGTGGGAGAACTACAAGGAACGGTGGCACCTGGGAAGTGAAGGGCGAAGCCTCCCGCCCTGGTGGAACCTCCGAGGCTGGATCCGAATCCTCCTCGGGAAGCCCCGCCCATGACAAGCTAGCGCAGGGATAACCCGACACAGATCGGGGACGACCTGCCCGACCGGCGAGCCTGCGGTGCTCGACCAGGTGGCTGCCCGCGTCGGTGATCAGCTCGAGCAGTGGCATGACCAGGGCGAACCCCGCCCGATGACCCGCCGTCCCGCCGCTCTCGCCTTCCTGCACCATCGCCGGCAACAACACGACGAACAGCCCGACCGCGAAGGCGTCGAACTTGACGACGAAGATCCCAACGCCGATGGGCGGCGACCAGGACGAGGATCCCAGGCCCCTGGTGCGGCGGTCGAAGAAGGTGCTATGGTCCGGGGAAACGATGCCCACTCCGCTCGGACGAACGGAGTCAGGACGGGAGGTCGGGCGGTCACGCGTGGGAGCATGCAGATGATGTTTACGGCGCTCTGGCTATTGGCGGCGAGCGCCGTCGCACTCCAGGCCCAGGGCGACTCCGCCGCGCCGGTCATGGCCGGCCTCAGCAATCACGGGCGTACCGGGAGCAAGCCCTACGTCACCGCGGGGACCCGGACCTACGTGATCGGCACCCAGGACGGGGCCTTCCCCGACCTGGGCGAGCACCTGCCGGGCGAGATGGGAGGGGTCTGGCTCCATCCGATCAAGTTGATCGACGGGTTCCAGGCCACGCTGTCGGAGCCGGCGAGCGGACGTGAGGCCGCACTTTCCACGGCCGCCGACTTCATTACCTACCCCTACGGGAACGGGTTCCACTACGGCCCGGTGCTGGACAGCCTCGAGGTCGAGCGCTTCCAGTTCAGTCCGGACGGCCAAGCCGGCTTCGTCGTCCGGTACGAGCTCCGGAACAGCGCGGGCCGAGCGCGCGCGCTGACCATCGAGCTCGCGGTGAAGACGGACCTCCGGCCGGTCTGGTTCTCCGAGCAGCTCGGCGTCACCGACGCTCCCGATACGGTGGGCTGGGAGCCGACCACCCGCACCTTCGTCGCCAGGGATACGCGTCATCCCTGGTTCTGCGTCTGGGGGGCGACGGGGACCGTTGACGCGCAGCCGGTCGCCCGACCGCGGCCGATCCCGACGCGCGGCATGGGGGCGACGGCCGCCACCCGCTACACCGTCCCGGTCCCGGCCCACGGTGCTTCCACCCTGACATTCGTCGTCGCGGGATCGGACTCCGGCCGGCGCGCCGCGGTCGAGACGTACCGCGTCCTGGCCCGGGACCACGCGAAGCTCCTCGCCGCGCAGAAGGCGCACTATGCGTCGCTGCTCGGGCGGGCGCGCGTCACCATTCCCGACCGGCGCCTCCAGCAGGTCTACGACTGGGTCAAGGTCAACAACCAGTGGCTGGTGCGGGAGGTGCCGGGCGTCGGCCGCGGCATCAACGGTGGTTTGATGGAATACCCGTGGTGGTTCGGGACCGACGCCGGATACACCCTGCAGGCCGTGGTCGCGACCGGAGATTTCGATCTCGCCCGGGCGACGCTCCGGCTGCTGCGCGACCACTCGATGAAGGCCAACGGCAACGGCCGGATCATCCACGAGGTCACGACCAACGGCGGGGTGGTCAATCCGGGTAACACCCAGGAGACGGCGCAGTTCATCATGGCCGTGGGCACGGTGTTCGACTGGACGGGCGACGTCGCCTTCGCCCGGGAGATGTATCCCGCCCTGAAGCTGGGTCTCCACTGGCTGCTGACCGACATGGACCAGAACCACGATCTCTTTCCGGAGGGGTACGGGATCATGGAGGTGTCCGGTCTCAACGCCGAGCTGATCGACGTCGCGGTCTACACCCAGCAGGCGCTCGAGGCTACGGCGCGGATCGCCCGGGTGCTCGGCGAGCCGGACACGGCGGCGGGTTACGAGCGGCAGGCCGAGGCATTGAAGGCGCGGATCAACCAGCGCTTCTGGGCCGAGGACGAGGGATCGTACGGCGACTTCTACGGAACCCGGGCGCAGGCGATGAGCGCCGCGGACGGGGCGATCAAGCAGGTCCGGCTCAAGGGGGATACGGCGCTGACCGAGCGGGACCGGGAGATCATCGGCTTCTACGAAAAGCTCAGGCAGCGGTTCGCGGCGATGCCCGACAGCAGCCGCGGGTGGCTCACCAACAAGAACTGGGTGATCGCCACCCCGATGGAGGTCGGGATCGCGCCGCCGGAGCGGGCCGTCGGGCTCCTGGAGAAGATCCGGCGGGAGAACGTCGGCCCCTACGGGCCCTACCTCTCCGCGGTCGAGCGCCAGTCGATGATGACGATCGCGACCGGCGTGCAGGCGGTGGCGGAGGCGCGGTACGGCCGGATCGACCAGTCGCTCTGGTACGTCGGCCGGATCGTGGAGACCTTCAACCGGACGCTGCCCGGCTCGATCAACGAGATGATGCCCGACTACGGCTGCTTCGCCATCTCGTGGACCAGCTACGGCATCATGGTGCCGCTCATCGAGCATGTCTTCGGGATCCGGCCTGACGCGGTGCACCGGACGGTAGTCCTCGCGCCGCGGGCGCCGAGCGGATGGGGGGCGATGCGCATCGAGG
>Ga0310810_10001600_pt1 | contig 23870 bp, 19 predicted proteins | sample NCmetagenome_FD_207641 | JGI IMG/M metagenome (GOLD analysis project Ga0310810, IMG submission 207641) | Soil microbial communities from experimental microcosm in Duke University, North Carolina, United States - NC | ecosystem: Engineered > Artificial ecosystem > Soil microcosm > Unclassified ... | reverse complement strand
TCGTGGCCAGAACGCGCATCGAGGTGCCGGTCTCGGAGCATCCGATTGATTCCGTGAATCTGAAGGATCCCCGTCTCGGCATCTATGCCGCGCTGTCCGATTTCGTCGCAAAAACAGGCGCGGGCAAGGGGCAGCTTCGCATCGTGCTCGATCCGACCGAACGTCATTCGGCGTTGACCGTCAACGAGTACGAGACGCTGCTGATGAAGTACGACCTGGCCGAGGTGCTCCGCAACCCCGTGCGGTTCGTCGCGCAGCAGTACCGCAATGCGATGAAGAACCCGCGCGCAGTTCCGTCCAAGACGCTCGGCTACGCCAAATACGACTTCGTCCGCGTCATGAACACCGGCCTCGACACGCTGCGCCTACGCGGCTCGATCGTCGAAAAGCTGCTGGCACGGACGCTCGCCGTTCCTGCCGCGCGGTTCTTCCGCATGCGGCGCTCAGTCAGCCTCCTTGTCTCGGAAACTGAAAACGGGCAACTCGGGATCGTTGAAGGACCCTACCAGAGCCCGATCCTCGTCCAGTGGCAACACGCGCCGCGCAAGGCGCGTGTCCTGGACGTTACTCTCACTGAACTTCGCTGAACGTTCGAACCGTTCGGATCGTTCGAACCGTTCGGATCGTTCGAACCGTTCGGATCGTTCGAACCGTTCGGATCGTTCGGATCGTTCGGATCGTTCGGACCGTTCTGATCGTGCCCGGTCGTAGATTTCCGCGTACTTCCGTCAAGAGCGCGATTGCTGTTTTTTGAATCACAGCATTAGGAGTCGAAGGATTCTCAAGAAATTCAGCGGCACCTGGCATGCGTTGAGGAGGGCATGGGCGGTGCGCGTGGTTTTGAAGAACTCGTGTCTTGGCAGCGGATGCACGAATTGAACATCGAGATCTGGAAGGCTACGGAAAACGGACGCGCCGGTCGTGACTTCGATTTCCGTGATCAGATTCGCGATGCGGCCGAGTCAGCCGAGCGCAACGTCGCCGAAGGGTTTGGCCGGTACAGACCCCTGGTCTTCGCCAATTTCCTCGATTTTTCGCGAGCGTCCGCATGCGAAACGCGATCGCTACTCCGGAAGGGATTCAGCTGCGGATATTTCAGTGCGGAGCACTTCGATCGGCTCGACAAGCTTGCAGTCCGCGGACTTCAAGCAGTGGCGAGCTTTCAGCGCTACTTGCGATCACCAGCGGCAAGACGAAACGCCATGCGCCGCTATCAACGTCCTTACACTGCGCCACGCCAAGAACCGTCGAAGCATCCGAATGGTTCGAACGATCCGAACACCTTGAATGACCCGAACGTCCCGAACGATCCGAACGATCCGAACGATCCGAACGATTGATCTACCGTGGAAGCCGATCGGGCATCTCCGCGATGACGTAGGTGACCACGGCGATGGCGGCAGCACCCTTTGCAACTTCCTCCGGCGCAATGCGCTCCACGGTGTCAGCCGCCGTGTGGTGGATGGTGAAGTAGCGAGTGGGATCGCCCATGTACGCCATCGTTGGCGCTCGTCCCGCCTGTGCGATCGGATCGATGTCGGCGCCGCCGCCGCCGGAAATCGTCTCGGCGAGGTTGAGCGGCGTCAGCAGCGATGTGATGTCGCGAATCATGTTGCGTGCGGCAAGGCTGCCTGAAAATCCGAAGCGAGCCGGTTCGAACACCCCCGAATCGGCCTCCAGCGCGAAGACATGATTGGTCGCGGCCGACGCGTAGCGCTCGGCGTAGGCGGCCGCACCGCGCGTCCCGTTCTCTTCATTCGTCCACAGCACCAGACGAACCGTACGGCGCGGCTGGATGCCGAGCTTCTTCATCAGCCGAAGCGCCTCCCACGTGATCACGCATCCAACGCCATCGTCCGACGCGCCTGCGCCAACGTCCCACGAGTCGAGGTGCCCGCCCAGTACGACAATCTCTTCCGGCCGCTCCCGACCGCGGATCTCCGCGACGACGTTGGCCGACTCTACGTCGCCCTCGCTGCGACCCTCGAGCGACAGATGAACGCGCACCTTGCGGCCGCGTGCTGTGAGGCGCGCAATGCGGTTCGCATCTTCACCGGATACGGCGGCGGCAGGGATCGACGGCAAATCGGACTGGTACGCCACGCTGCCGGTGTGCGCCGTTCGCAGACCGACCGGACCGACCGAGCGCACGAATACGGCGACCGCGCCAGCCTGCGCGGCGGCACGTGCACTTCCAGTGCGGTAGCTGACCGTATCGGCGTAATTGGTAAAGGGCTGGTTGAAGAGCACAATCCGTCCGCGCGCATCGGCGGCGCGCATACGCAGCTCATTGAAGCTGTCGACCACGAGCACCTCGGCCTCGAGGCCTCCCGGCGGCGTCGCCACGGTGCCGCCGAGCCCAAGAATGGTCAACGGATGACGCGGCGGGTCGATGATCTCTGCGCTCTCGCGACCCCGCGTCCATTTCGGCACCATGACCTTCTCGGTGCGGACGTTTTCAAGGCCGTCTTTTTTCATCGTCTCCGCGGCCCACGCGATCGCACGCGAGAGGTTGTCGGAGCCGCTCAACCGGTTGCCATACGTATCGGTGAGTTCAGCGAGTCGCTGCCATGCGAAGTCGTCGGCGGTTGCCGCCTTGATCAGACGGGTGGCCGTGTCGCGATACGCGTTGATCCAGCCGGGCGTGGACTGCGCATCGATGGCCGAGGCCATGATGGCGATGACCGCCACGGCGGACAGCACCACTGGAGGGATCCGCTTGGTCACCATCGAGGCACAAGCGTATCAGAACCACGTGTGGCAGCCGAGCGTCCCATTCCCACGAACGTTCACCAGCGGTGCTCAGTGCGCCATCGGCAGTACGACACAAAACGTACTTCCCGCCGGGCCCGTCGATTCCACGTTCAGTGAGCCGTGGTGCACTTCGGCAATCCACCGCGCGATCGGCAGCCCAAGGCCGGTTCCTTCTCCACGACGCGATGGATCGAGCTGCACGAAGCGCTCGAAGATGCGCGAGCGATCAGATTCAGGGATGCCGATGCCGGTGTCGACAACCCGCACGTAGACGCGGGAGCCGTTCGGCGCGATATCGACCGACACGAGGCCGCCCGAGGACGAATGCTGAATCGCGTTCTGGAGCAGGTTCATCATCAACCTGCGCAGTAGCTCTTCGTCGCCGCGGATCGCGACGTCCGATGGGCCATTGGTCCTCAGCGTGACCCCTCGGGTGGATGCCAGCAATTCGACCGCGCGTCGGCACTCTTCAATGACATCGTCGAGATACATGGTGACCGGCCGCAGCGGATACGCGCCGGCGTCAGCACGCGCCAGGACCAGCATGTCGTCCACCAGACGGCTGAGACGCCGCGCCTGCGCGCTTGTGGTCGTCAGCGCGTCGCGGTATTCGGGTTCGTCGCGGTGCTCGCGAGTGAGCGTCACATCAGCCGCGGTGCGGATGATCGAGACAGGCGTACGGAACTCATGTGACGCATCGGCCATGAACTGCCGCTGCGTCTCAACTGCGCCGCGCAGGCGCGCCACTAATCCGTTGAACGCGCGCGCCAGCTGCCCGAGCTCGTCATCGCGCGGCGTCGTGCCGAGGTCCTCGAGACCGTTGAGTGGAATGCTGGCCGCGCGGCGAGCCATCTGTCTCACCGGCCGCAAGCCGATGGACGCCAGCCACCATCCGCCGGCGCCCGCTAGCAGCAGCGCCAGAGGAATGACCACGAACATCGCCTCGCGGAGTTGCTGCTGCTCTCGCGCGAGATCTGTGAGGGGTCGTGCGACAACCAGCATGAAGAGGTCGCCGTCGATGGCTTCCGGGCTGGACTCGACACGCCACTCACCCGATGCTGCATCGATCGTCCTGATGGAGGGCGTCGGCTGCCCAGACATGACCTCCGCAAGCGGCAATCGATTGAGCCGGGTCGCAAGCGGGCGGCCCGCACTATCCAGAATCGCGATCTCGTTGCCGAGCGATCGCATTGCATTGCTGGCTTCACCCGCAGCCTCATCGGGCGCATCGAGCTCTTTGAGTTCCTCCCGCAAGACGTTGGCGAGGATTGCGTGGTCGCTCGCGAGCTCCTGGTCTACTCGACGGACCCCAAGCCGCTTCTGCTGGATCAGGACTTCGGCGCCGAACAGACCCAGAACGAGGACGAGGGTGATGGTGTACCAGAGCGTGAGCCGCGCGCGTAGCGATAGGGTTCTCACGACGCCTCGTCCACGAGCTGATACCCTTCGCCGCGGCGCGTGCGAATCAATGATGGTTCGCCGACAAGCTCGAGTTTCCGGCGCAGCCGCTGGATGTACACGTCAACGACGTTCGAAAACGGATCGTAATGCTCATCCCACACGTGCTCCGCGATGTCGGCCCGGCTGACGACATCGCCGGCGCGCCTGGCGAGGTATTCGAGCAGCGCATATTCCTTTGCCGTAAGAGCGACTTCCGTTCCCCGGACGTCGGCACGCCGTCGCCTGGTGTCGATGACAAGCGACCCGGTGGTGAGCCGGTCGGGAAGCACCGGCTGGCGGCCGCGGCGAATCACCGCACGGAGCCGGGCCAGCAGTTCACCGAAGTCGTATGGTTTGACGAGGTAATCGTCGGCCCCGCAGTCGAGGCCTTCGATCCGTGAAGCCACCTCGTCGAGCGCTGTTAGCATCAGAATCGGAACGCCGCTTCCACTCTCGCGAACGGACCGGCACACGGCAAGTCCGTTGACGCGCGGGAGCATCACATCGAGGATGAGCGCGTCGTAGTCGGTCGTGCCGACTTGGAAGAGGGCGGTCTCACCGTCCGCGGCCAGGTCAACCGCATATGCCTGCTCGCGAAGGCCTTTAGCGAGAACGTGAGCCGCCTCTGGTTCATCTTCGACGAGTAGTACACGCATGATTTGGTCAATGATATCCAGATGTCTGTCATGGTGCGTTCATGAATACTTCCGCATGCTGACAGCTCTGAGACCGCAACTTCTTATCGCCGTTGCCGGTGTGGCCGGGTTGCTGCTACCTACGGACGTCGCGGCACAGGTTGCGGCCGTCGGATCACTGACAATGCAGGCGGCAATCAATCGCGCGATGGCCGCCAATCCAACGATTGCCGCCGCCCGCCTGCGTGGACCGATCAACCTTGCCAACCTGGCCGTTGCGCGGGAGCGGCTCAATCCTGAGGCCTCTGTCGAGCTCGAAAAGGAAACGCCGAAGGAAGCGTACGGACTGGCGGTGCCGTTCGAACTCGGCGGCAAACGGACCCGGCGCATCGAGGTTGCCGAAGCGACGATTCGCGCCGGCGACGCGGAGCTCGCCGCCACGATCGCACAGGTCCGCAATGATGTGCGTCGTGCCTATTTCGGGCAAATTGTCGCGGAGCAGCGCCTGATGATCCTGCACGAACAACGGGACATTTCGATTCGCACGCTCGACACCGCGCAGGCGCGGCTCGACGCGGGTGATGTTCCCCGGCTCGAGGTGATGCAGGCACAGCTCGCGCTCGCCGCCGTCGAAAACGAAGCCACCGCCGCGGAGGGCACGTCCGCGGCGGCGCGTGCGGCGTTGAATGCGCTGCTCGCGCAGCCGCTCGACACGCCGACGGTGTTGTCGACGACCATCGACGAAGCCGCACCGCCGACCACGGATGCGGCACTCATGCTCGCGCAGACGGCGAGCACGGAGCTCATGTCGCTCGATCGGCAGATTGAGGCGCAGCGCGCCCGCATCCAGCTCGCGCAGGCGTTGCGCGTACCTGACCTGACGCCGACCTTCACGCTGACCCACCGGGCGGAACCGGAATTTACCTACGGCTGGCGCGCCGGTGCCGCCGTCACACTCCCGCTGTTCACCACGCATCGTGCCGGCGTGCTCGTCGAGCAGACGACGCTCGACCAGCTCATGGCCCAGCGTCAGGCCACTCTGCTGCGCATCCAAGGCGAAGTGACGGCCGCGTCGCAGCGCGCGCAGGCGCAGCGGGAGCTGTTCCTCCGCTATCGTGACCAAATCATTCCGCAGGCGCAGCAGGTCGAGCAGCTTGCCCAGGACGCGTATCAGCTCGGACAGACTGGTATCGGCCCCTTGCTGCTGGCGCTGCAGGCGACACGCGATGTCAGGCTGCGATCGCTCGACGCGATCGATCAATTCCAGACGGCCCTTGCGGATCTCGAGCGCGCGATAGGAGCTCCGCTGCCATGAACAGTGCGCTCAACTTCCAATCCCGAACTCCCACCTTCCAAGATATTCGGCGCTGCTTGGGAGTTGGAGTTTGGAAGTTGGTGGTTCTTGGCGTTGCGCTAGCAACGGCGACCTGCAGCAAACGATCCGCCGAAGAGACGGAGAGCCAGGCGCCTGTTCCCGTCAAAGTCGAAGAGGCGAGGCTCGGATCGATCCGCGCGGTCCTCCATGCCACCGGCATCATCAATCCCGCCCCCGAAGGCGAGCTGATCGTCATCGCGCCCGAAGCCGGCCGCATTCTCGAGATCACGCGCGCCGAAGGCGAGCGCGTGGCGAAGGGCGACGTCCTCGTCCGGTTCGAGATTCCATCGCTGACGGCCGACGTGCAGCGTCAGGCCGCTGAAGTGCAGCGCGCGCAATCGGCACTCACCACCGCGAAAGCCAATCAGACACGTCAGCGCGACCTGTTCGAACGAGGCATCGCCGCACGCAAGGACATGGAGGACGCCGACCACGTGGTCGCGGATGCGGAAGCCGCAGTTGGACAAGCTGAGGCATCGAGGGCAGCTGCGGTCACGTCGGCGGCGCGCGCGACGGTTCGTGCGACGTTCAACGGCGTCATCGCGAAGCGCTCCCACAATCCTGGTGATCTCGTGGAACCGGCGGCGAGCGACCCGGTCCTACGCGTCATCGATCCGCGCCGCCTCGAAGTTGTCGCGTCGGTGCCGCTCAGCGAATCCTCGCGGGTAACCGTCGGAGCGGGCGGATGGATGAAGGCAGCCGTGAGAGGCGCCCCTGATCTCGCGCTCAAGGTCGTCTCACGTCCCGCGCAAGTCGAACAGGGTACAGCGGCGATTCCTGTGCGCCTCGCATTCATTACACCACCGACGCTTGCGGCTGGAACGCCCGCTCAGGTCGACATCGATGCCGAGCAGCACACCAATGTCGTGCTGGTCCCCTCATCTGCCATTGCCCGCGAAGGCGAAGAGACAGCGGTGTTCATCGTGATGGGTGACACGGCACACCGGCGGCCGGTGCAGATCGGCCTCGACGACGGGACCGATGCTGAAATCGTTTCGGGCGTCAAAGCCGGTGAGATGGTGATTGTCCAGGGGCAAGCCGGGCTTCCTGATGGCGCCAAGATCACGATGGAGGCCGACGAAGACGAGGACAACGCCGCGCCAGACGAGAAGAAGGACGAAGACAAGGAGAGCGAGAAGAAGTGAACGTCGCGGCCCTGGCGCAACGGCACTCGCGAGCCGCGGCGCTGATCGCGGTGGCGCTGGTCGTCGGCGGCGTCATCGCCGCCCTCGCCCTGCCCAGCAGCATCTACCCACCCCTGCAATTTCCGCGCGTCGTCATCGTCGTGCACTCGGGGACGCTGCCGCCGGACACGATGATGTTGACCGTCACGCGTCCCATCGAAGAAGTCGTGATGAGCGTTCCGGGGATCCGGCGCGTCCGATCGCGGAGCATTCGCGGCGCGGCGGAAATCTCGGCGCAGTTCGCCGCTTCGACGGACATGATCGTCGCGCTCCAGCAGGTGCAGAACCGGATTGCCGAGATTACGGGCGACCTGCCGATGGATTCGCAGATTCAGATCGAACGGATGACACCGGAGATCTTTCCCGTGTTCATCCTGTCGATGACGGGTGCGCTGCCGACGGCGGACCTCTTCGACTACGCCACCTACGTCTTGAAACCCGAGCTGGCCCGTGTGCCTGGTGCCGGCACGATTGAGGCGCTGTCCAGCGATACCCGCGAAGTCGAGGTCGTGCTCGATCCAGCAAAGCTCAACGCCGCCGATCTCACGGTGGTCGACGTTTCCGACGCCCTCAACGCTCAGAACACGCTGATACCTGTCGGCCGATTCCAACAATCGGGACTGCAGCATCTCTCGCTCGCGTCGGGACTGTGGAAAAACCTCGACGACATTGCCAACGCGCCGGTTCTGGTCAAGAACGGCGCGACCATTCGAATACGAGATATCGGAAGCGTCGCACCGGGTGCTCCGGATCGAACGATGCTCATCACCGGCAACGGCCGCGATGCGGTCTCGCTCAGCATCGCCCAGCAGATCGGCGCGAACATCCTGGATCTGAAAGCGGGTGTCGATGCCACGTTGGCCAGCCTCGCCAAAACCCTTCCTGCCGGCATTCGCATCAGTCGTGTCTACGATCTCGCCGAGTTCGTCGAAGAATCGATCGCCAGCGTGCGCGACGCGATTCTCATCGGCGGATTCCTTGCCGTGATCGTGCTGCTGGTCTTCCTGCGCAACTGGCGGCTGACGATGATTGCCGCGATCACGCTGCCGATGGCGGTGATCCCGACGTTCGTGTTCATGTGGGTGTTTGGCGGGACGGTCAACCTGATGTCGCTCGGAGGCCTCGCCGTCGCCATCGGCCTCGTCATCGACGATGCCGTCGTTGTGGTCGAGAATATTCACCGGCGCGCCGGCGAAGAGGGCGACAGCGTCGTCAACGCCGTGCAGCAACTCATCGCGCCGCTTGTCAGTTCGACGCTGACGACCGTCGTGGTCTTCGTACCGCTCGGCCTGCTCTCGGGTGTTCCGGGTCAGTTCTTCCGGGCGCTGTCAATGAGTCTCACCGTTGCGGTCCTGATTTCGCTCGCCCTGTCGATTACCGTCGTGCCGCTGATGGCGCGATGGGCCGCATCACAACATCACAAGCCCGCCGGCGAATGGCACGGACGCATCGAAGGCGCGTACGAACGAATGCTCGGGTGGATGGTCGGAAGCCCGCTACTGTCGATCGCGGTGGCCGTTCTGCTCGCCGTTCTGACCGTTGGCTTGTTCTACTCCGTCGGCACTGGATTCTTCCCGGCCGCCGACGAGGGGGGATTCGTCCTCGATTACCTGACGCCTGAAGGGAGCGCACTCGCGGAGACCGATCGGCAGGTCAAGGAAATTGAAAAACTGCTTTCCGAGACACCGGAAGTCGCTTCATATTCGCGCCGCACAGGGTCCGAGCTTGGCCTGTTTGCGACGGCACAAAACACCGGCGACATCCTCGTACGGTTGAAGCCGCGCAACCAGCGCAGCCGATCATCGGAAGAAGTCATCGACGAACTGCGCGACAAGCTGCACGAAGCGGTTCCTCTCGTCGATATCGAGTTCGTCCAGCTGCTGCAGGACATGCTGGGCGATCTCGAAGGCAATCCCGAGCCGATCGAGGTGAAGATCTTCGGCAGCGATCCAGCCGTACTCGCCGAGCTCGCCGACCCGGTCGAGGAAATGTTGAACAAGGTGCGCGGGGTCGTCGATGTGGTCGGCGTGCAGAAGGGAAATCCAGAGGTCACGTGGACCGTCGATCCGGCGGCGGCCGAGCGGTACGGGCTCACGGTGGCGCAGGTGTCGGATCAGCTCGCCGGCAACTGGCTCGGCGAGGTCGCCACCGATCTTCGTCTGGCGGATCGCCGAGTGCCGGTTCGGGTTCGATTGCCGGACGTGTATCGATTCGATCCGAACTGGCTGCCGCAGACGCTCATCAGAAGCTCCGAGGGGAAGCTCATTCCGGTGTCCGAAGTGGCGCACATGCTGCGCGCCAACGGTCAGGGAGAACTGAAGCGCGAGAATCTGCGGCTGATGGCAAGCATCACCGGCCGTCTTGAAGGCCGCGACATGGGAAGCGCCGTCGCCGAGATTCGATCGAATCTGGACAAGATGCGCCTGCCGATCGGCTACACCTACGAGATCGGCGGCCAGTATCAGGCGCAGCAGCAGTCGTTCCGCGAGCTGCTGATGGTCTTCGGGCTCGCCGTAATCCTGGTGTTCACGATTCTCGTCTTTCAGTTCAACGCCTGGACGCCAGCGGTCCTCATTCTGTTGGCGGCGCCCTTATCGCTCGGCGGAGCGCTGTTATTGCTGCTGCTCACGGGGACGGACCTGAACATCTCATCGGCGATGGGGCTGATTCTTCTCGTCGGTCTCGTCGTGAAGAACGGCATCATGCTGCTGGATTTTTCGGAGAAGCTGCACTGGGAGGGCGAACCGTTCGAGCGTGCAATCGCGCATGCCGGCCGCATCCGGTTGCGTCCGATTCTGATGACGACGTTCTGCACGCTCTTCGGCCTCCTTCCGCTGGCGCTTGGACTGGGAGCGGGGGCGGAGCTGCAGAAACCGCTGGCGATCGCGGTGATTGGAGGACTGGCGCTGTCGACGCCGGTGACGCTGCTGGTAGTACCGGGACTCTACGCAGCAATCAAGAGAAGATCTCAGGCAGCATGAAGCCGCAGAAGCACAGAGACGCAGAGGAAAAAGGCTTCTCTGAGTCTCTGTGTCTCTGAGGTCCGTCTCGGTGAAAACGTCACGGCCTCATGTACGTGAAGCCGCGCTCCTGTGCGAGGGCGAGCGCCATCACATGTGACGGCATCAGCTTGACGCCGGGATTGAGCCCCGCGATCAAATCCGCACGCACCTCGCCCACCGGCATCTTGAACTGCGTCGCGAGCTGCTGCGCGACGTTTCCGAGCGCGACGTTGCACTGCCAGAAGATCGTTCCGCGCGCCTGTATCGCCTTGACGCTGATATCGGGATCGTCGCTCAAGAAGATGTTGCGCACCGAAGGCTGCTTCGTCATCGGGTCGATGATCTTGGAGCGCTCGCCGAGCTTGTACTTCTCCCAGATCCGATCCGAAACGTTCATCGCGATGGCTGGACCCGATATGCCGACTGCCGTGTTGATGCCCGGATGTTCGAGCTTGTAGACGTCGCGGAAGGTATCCAGAAAATTCTTGCAGAACCGCAGCGGACGATTGTCCGCCCCGAGATCGAAGCTGCCCAGGTCGTACAGCTGTTTGTGCTTCCCTTTCATCTGCTCCAGCCACGCCATATCGAACGGACCCGCCGAGGGCGATGCGTTCTGCGCGGCGGCCTCACGAGAACCAAAAGCCGCGAGGCTGGTCACCGAGGCCAGCGCGGTCAGAAACGATCGACGGCCGGATGGATTGCGCATCGACGATCTCCTTATCGAGTCGGAGCACGGTGATACCCCGACTCACGCGTCGGCAGTGCTGATGTGAGTCGGGGTATCACCGTACTCCGACTCGGGACACCTGGCGTGTGTAGTAAACCGCGTCGGCCGGCAGCTTTTCAACGCGGTAATCCCGTTCTTTGAATGGAAAAGCGGGGCGCGGCTTCGAGTTGATGAATGCCGCCACGTGTTGCGCGTCTTCGTCCGTGATGTTGCCTGGGTCGAGGTACGGCATCGAATAACGAATCATGCCGGCCAACGTATAGACCCGCGCGGCGCCGGCGCCGTCGTTCCATGACCGCTCGCCCCAGAGTGGACCGGCGATCTTGTCGCCAATCTGCACGCCCTGGCCGTCGGGACCGTGGCAGGTCGCGCAGCGATCCTGGTAGATCGCTTCACCCTTCGCCCTGTCGAGTTTCTCGAGAGGAACGAGCGCCGACGCGGCAATCGTGTTCTGGCCGCGCCACGACGGGTTCTTCCCCACTTCCGCCCCACGAGCGAGCCACGTCAGGTAGGCCGATATCGCGAGCACTTCGGGCGACGATGCATTCGGCAGCTGGTCGGCAGCAAGCTCGCCGCCGGTCGCGTTCTCGCTGCGAAGAAAACAATCGGTGACCCGATCGCCGAGGCTGTAGAGCCTCCCCGAACGACGGTTGTACTCGGGAAACATTCCCGCGACATTGACGAGAGGCATCGACTTCTCGCGCTGGCCGGCATTCATGTGGCAGTTCGTACACGACATGCCCCCCGGCGCAAGGCGCGGCGCCTCGGCGGGGGTGTTCGTGAACAGCTTGAACCCCCGACGGATCTCCTCAGAAAGCTTCGAGTTATCGAGCGTCTTGTCGGTGAGCGGGTTGCGCGGGAACTCCCAGGCCGCCTTCATGCTCATGGAGGCGGCGATGAGCGGCCCCGTCATCGTGATCGGCGCCGGAACCGGAGGCTCCGCGGCCGGCCGGTCGCACGCTATCAAGGCGAGGAGCGCGAGCGCGAAAGGCGTATGGCGCCTCATGGCTGGGTTGACCTACCATAACACCCATCATGCTGAAACGATATGCGCTCGTTGTTGTCCTCCTCGTCGGAGTCGGCGGCGCCAGTGCCGCCGCGCAGAACGTCACCAAAGAAACGCTCCCCGGCGTGACGAACTTCGCCCGTCTCGAGACCACCATCGCCTGCGCCGGCGCGACCACACCGCAGGCCGTCGCCGGACTCAAACAGATGGGCTACGCAGCGATCATCAACCTGCGCGAGGCGAGCGAGGCCGGCGCCGACATCGATGCGGAAGCCGCCGCCGCGAAGACCGCCGGGATCACGTTCATCCACCTGCCGTTCAACACCGCTTCGCCAAATCCCGCGGTCGTTGACAGCTTCCTCAAGGCGGTCACCGACGCCAAAAACCAGCCCGCGTTCGTTCACTGCGCCAGCGGCAACCGCGCCGCCGCGATGTGGATGATTAAGCGGATGCAGATCGACAAGTGGGACGCCGAACGGGCGGGCACCGAAGCGGCAGCACTCGGTCTGACAAATGGCGCGTTGAAGACGTTCGCGCTTCAGTACGTCGCAACGCATAAGCCGTAGGCGTGGCCTCAGAGACGCAGAGACTCAGAGAATTGTTTATCTCTGCGTCTCTGAGCCTCCGCGGCCCGTAACGTGAAATGCCTTTGATACTGAATAATCTCGCGCCGATCCATTGGGCGCTTGCTGGCGCGGGCATCGCCCTCATCACCCTCGCCCTCCTCTTCATCGCGAACCGCCGGCTCGGTATCTCGACCGGCTTCGAAGATGTCTGCAGCTTCGTGCTGCCGATCGGCTACTTCACGCGTGACGCCGTGCGCCTGGCGCGAGGGTGGCGGCTGCCGTTTATCGTCGGCCTCGCGGTCGGCGGATTTCTGTCTGCGGTGCTTGGTGGGGGCTGGACGCCGATCTGGAGCCTTGGCATCTTCGATCAGGTGATTGGCTTCGGCCACGCTGGCAAGCTCGCGTGGATGTTCGTGGGCGGACTCTTCATCGGCTTCGGCACACGACTGGCGGACGGCTGCACGAGCGGCCACGGGATCTTCGGCCTCTCGAATTTCGAGCTTCCGAGCCTGATTAGCACGATCAGCTTCTTGGCCGCGGGAATCGTGACAACGCAGTTCATTTACCGCGTCGTGTTCCACCTCTGATGGCTCTGCTCTACCTTGCGCTCGGCGCAGTATTCGGCCTTGTCCTGAGCCGCAGCGGCGCAGCCGACTACAACTACATCCAGGCGATGTTCCTGTTCACCAGCTTTCAGCTGTATGGAATTATCGGGACCGCCGTCGTGATCACCGCGCCCGGCCTGTGGCTTATAAAACGCTACGGGCGTACGGTCTCCGGCCGTCCCGTGGTTGTCCCGCGAAAGCCGCGGCATCGCGGCAACATCGCCGGCGGAATTCTTTTCGGGATCGGCTGGTCGATCTGCGGCATGTGCCCCGGTCCCATCTTCGTGAACATCGGCGAAGGCAAGATCTACGCGGTTGCGGCGCTGGCCGGAGCACTGGCAGGAGCAGGCCTCTTCGGCGTGATCTACGCGCGGATTCAGTCCGCTTTCCGGCTGCCCCGGCTCGTCATCGGAACCGGTGGTGCGGGTTCCCGGAGCTAGAAATACGCAGCGACGACACTGCCAGCCAGGGCGAGCAGCACGATCCCCGTCAACAGCACAAACGTCCAATCCCGCTCGCGGACGTATTCGATGACCGAGACCACGACTCTCGCTGGCGGCGTCGCAAGAAGAATGACGAGCCCGGTCGCGAGCAGCAACTGCGCCACCGCAGGCTGGTAACCGACGATGGTCATCACCAGTCCTATGGCGAACATCGTCGAGCTCGTGATCGTGCCGAATCGCAGCACTTCACCAATCGTCGTCTCGAGCCGCTGCATCCCGGACCGATCGCGATTCATGCGTTGCTCCTGAGGAACATCAGCACGGCAACGATCACCAGGATCGCCGCCATCAGCACCTTCAACCACTTGACTGAGGCTCCGTACGTGAGCCGCGCGCCCGCCCACGATCCAACCTGCACGCCGAGTACGGCGGGTGCGGCCAGAAGCGGCTGAAGATCGCCGCGGCCGTAGTAGATGATGGCGCCACCGGTGGCGGTCACGCCGATCATCAGTGCGCTCGTCGCCGCGGCCGCACGCAGCGGCATCCCGCACCAGGCGTTCAGCACGGGCACCTTGATGATGCCTCCTCCGATCCCAAGCAGCGACGACACGTTGCCGGCGATGAACGACGCAAACAATGCCAGCGGTAGCCGCTTCACGCGGTACGAGACGATGCCGTGGCTCTCCTCTTCGTAGAAGCGGCCGCCAAGCCGGCCGGGATCGACCGTCGGATCGAGGATGACATTGCGCTTGTTGACGCGTCCCAGCACGACCGCCGCAACCGCGATGGCGACGACGCCGAAGAGACGCCGCAGCACCGATTCGGCGACAAGCTGCGCGGTGATGCCACCGAGCAGGCTTCCCACCGTGGTCGCCGCTTCGAGCACCATGCCCACGCGCAAGTTGATCAACTGATTGCCGGCGCGCTGGGCCGTGACCGCTGACGATGTTGCGATCACCGTCGCGAGGCTGATCGCGGCAGCCGATTTCAAGGGGAAGCCGAGGACGAGCGTGAGGAACGGAACGAGAAAGATGCCGCCTCCGAGGCCAAGGGCCACGCCGAGCGCTCCAGCAACCGTCCCCGCGCCGAAAATGATGAGCGCAAGCGGGGCCGTCAAAGGGGTCAAGAGGTTCAATGGCAGTCGGTAGCGGTTCGATGATTATTTACCCAATGAATTCTTTGCACCCCATGAACTCAACAAGGTGTGATAGGTTCTCAATCCCCCCTGAACAGTAATTTTTCTCGACGCCCCTAGCCAAGGTTGAGCTTGGCGTGGTCTGTCGCCAGTATTCCCGGTTCGAGCGGCGACGCAATATTGTGTCGTGACCGTGGTACCGCACAACACCGACGTTATTGAAAGCGCCGAGAGCGCATCGTATCGGCCGCGGCTTCCACGTGAAACGCGCCGGCTGCTGCTGACAGCACTGGTGGCAGTGCTCACGCTATGGGTGCTTGCCCGCGTGCGCTTCCCAGAGCGGCCGGCGGTACCCAACCCTGTACCGCCGATTCTCGATCAGCTCACCGGTCCGCCCACATTTGCTGAACTCGCGGCACGGGTCGGCGAGCTTCGCGCGCGGCTCTCCGACTCGCTTGTCACACTCGTATTGGCTCGCGACGACGCACACCCCAACGGCGGAGGACCGGTTCAACGATCTGTCGGACTTCGTATTCGCGACGATCTGGCCGTGACCGTGGTCGTACCAGCCACGCGCCGGGCCGGCGCCGCGCCGCCTGGCGTCGTCGCGGAAGATCGCGCCTCCGGACTCATGCTCGTCGAAACGGCGATGAAGACACGGCCGCAGCTGCCCCTCTTCTGGTCGCCGCGAGATCTCCAACAACCGCGCTACCTTCTCGCCTCATCGACGTCGCCGGAAGACATTTCACTGCAACCGCTGTTTGTCGGCTCGCTTGCACCCATCGAAACCCCGCAGTGGGCAGGCTCTGTATGGGCGCTGCCGATGGACGCGGCAGTCTCACCTGGCGCGCTGTTGTTCACTGAACAGGGAGAGCTCGTCGGCGTCGTCGTGGAGTCCGGCACCAGCCTGGCAATCGTGCCGGCGCGAGTGCTGCTGGCCGCCGCGGAACGGCTGCTCGAGGCGCCGCCGAAAGCGACAGCCGACCTCGGCATCGACGTCGAGACATTGACGCCGCGGCTGGCCGCCGCAACCGGCGCGCAGGCCGGGGTCATCGTCGCCTGGGTCGATCCGGCCGGCATAGCCGCGCCGTTGCTGAGGATCGGAGACGTGATTGAGGCCATCGACGACGTCGCAGTCACCAACGCCGAACAGTGGCGCGTGCGCGCGACACGCGCTGGCGTCGGGGACACGCTCAACCTTCGGGTCACGCGACGCGGCGCTGCCCGGGTCGTGCAACTATCCGTCCGCGCACCTTCGACCGAAAACGCAGCCTTCCTTGGGCTCGGCATGAGACGCGTCGCCCGCGTGGGCAGCGAAGTGACTCGCGTCGTCTACGGATCTGCATCCGAGGCCGCCGGCATTGTGACGGGTGATGTCATCATCGCAATCGGAAGCATCAACGCACCGACGCCGGCTCAGATCGCATCGACGTTCGAGGCGACCGAGAGCGGCAAGCTCGTCATCGTCGCCGTCAGTCGCAACGGCGCGCATCGCGTCATGGCGCTTCAACGCTGATGACCGGCAAAGGCATGACCGCGACACTTGCGCCGGCGCTGCTGCTCTTGTGCGGCGCAGCCGCCGGGCCGCACGGCTTGGCCATCCTCACGCAGCCCGTGTTGTCATTCCTCGATCCGGCGGCTCCAGTCGCTCTTGCCGTCTTCGGGATTCTGGCCGCGATGCGCATCCAGACCACGGATGATGACGCACGAAGCACCGTCACCACCGCGGCGCTACAGGCCGCGATTACGGGCACGATTGTCGCCGGCGCATTTCTGCTCGTCCCCGCGAGCGCGGCGACCGGGGAACCGTTACCGGGATGGAATGTCGCTGCGATCACGCTGGGTATCGCGGCCGCAACATCGTTGGACGCCGAGGATTGCATTCTTCCTGTCATCGCGGGCGGACTTTTGCTGGCGTTCGCGCGTGAGACAAGCAGCATCTCCGCTCTGCTCATCACGCTCGAGGCCGGGGCCATCGCGGCGCTCATCGCCGGCTCTGGCTGGCTTTTACTCTCGCGGACCGTGGACGAGCATCGTGTGTCCACCTTCGGCAGCGCGCTGCTGCTCGGCGGCGCCGCCGACTACCTGTCGATGTCCGCGCTGCTCTTCGGTCTCACCGCCGGCGGCTGCTGGCGACTCGCGAACAGCGCCGTACGGGAGCACATCCGTCGCGACGCCGCATACGTCGCGCACTCGCTGCTCGCGCTGGTGCTCGTCATGGCAGGCGCGCACGCGGTGTTTTCGGTTCCGGCGTTCGCGATTGCGGTGGGCTATACGGTGGTTCGCGCCAGCGGCAAGCTGACCGGACGTTGGATCGCCGATCGCGTCTTTTCCGCAGATACACGTCCGACGGCACAACTTCTCATCACGCCTGGCGCGTTCGGCGTCGCGTTCGCGCTCAACGTCGTGCGTGCAATGGGTTCTGACTTCGAGCTGGTGCTGACGGTCGTTGTCATCGGTACGGTCGCGTCGTCGTTCATCGCGGCGCTCTCACGACCCGAGGTCGAGGCATGAGACCGATGGCTGCCCTGGCGCTTGCCATTGCCGCAGTCGCCTGGGTGCATGCGCTTGGAGAAACCGGATCGGTGCCATCGGCGGGGGCCGCGCTGGCTCTCGGCTTTACCCTGCTCGGCGCGTGGATCAGCGGTGAGCTCCTTCGCAAGTTCAATCTTCCGCGAATCACCGGTTACCTGATCTTCGGCGTGCTCGTGGGCCCATATGTCGGCAACGTCATTACCGCTCCGATGACGTCGCAGCTGCAGGCCGTCACCGGACTTGCCACGACGCTGATCGCGCTGATCGCGGGATTGACGATCAGTCTCGAACGGCTGCGAACCACGCTCGCCTCGATCGCCCGCTTCACAGGCGCGACGCTCGCGGTAGTCATGCTCGGCATTGCCGCGTTGCTCTGGCTCGCCTGGCCATGGCTCCCGGTGTCGCCCGACTCCACGGGCGCGGCACGTGCGGTGACCGTCGTCTTGATGACGATCATGGTCGCGAGCGCATCGCCCACGATGACCGCGGCGGTGACCACGGAAACAGGCGGTCGCGGGCGTTTGAGCGAGCTCGTACTTGCGGTAGTGGTCCTGGCGGATCTGGTTCTGCTCGTGGTGTTTTCGAGCACGATGCAGCTGGCCCGCGCCGTATTTCGCCCCGATGCCGCTGGGCCCAGCCTCCTGGTGCGGTTTGCCTGGGAAACAGGCGGTGCGATCGCGTTTGGCGCCCTGGTCGGTGCTCTCTTTGCCCTATATCTCCGGTATGTCGGTCGCGAGGTGACGCTCGCGCTGCTGGCGATGTGCGGGGTGCTCAGTCAAGTCGGGAGCACTCAGCAATTCGAGCCATTGCTGGCTGCGGTCGCGGCAGGGCTCGTCATCGAGAACCTTTCGGTCGCGCAAGGTGATGCGTTGCGAACGGCAGTACAGCGCGGCGCGCCGCCGGTGCTCGTCATCTTCTTCGTGGCGATCGGCTCGTCTCTTCGACTCGATGTGCTGATGACCGTCTGGCCCGTCGCGCTCGTCCTGGCTGCGGTCCGAACCGGCTTGATTCGAGCGGGGACGCGCGTCGGTCTCAACGTCTCGGGAATTGATCGCGGCATCGGTGAGCATGCGTGGACCGGACTGATCTCGCAGGCCGGAATCACCGTCGGCCTGGCGTCGGTGGTCGCATCGGAGTTTCCGGGATGGGGAACAGAGCTGCAAACGATCCTCATCGCACTCATTCCGATTCACGAGCTCGTCGGACCGATGCTGTTTCGACGCGGACTGGCGCGCGCCGGCGAACAGGAAGCACACAGTCCACGCCCGCTGCTCGTCGTGTCCAATCGCGAACCCTATCTGCACGTCAGGCGAGAGGACGGCAGCGTCACGTGGACGAGTGCGACCGGAGGCGTCGCGGTGGCGCTCGATGCATTGATGCGCGAGCGCGGCGGAACGTGGATTGCGCATGGTGGCGGTTCCGCCGATCGCCTCGTCGTCGACGACACGGACAAGGTGCTGGTTCCACCGGAGCATCCGTCCTATGCGCTGCGACGCCTCTGGCTCGAAGAGCCGACCTTCTCGGCGTACTACGGCGGCTTCGCCAACGAAGGTCTCTGGCCGCTTTGTCATGTGGTCGATGTGCGGCCGCGGTTTCGCACCGAGGAATGGGCTGCCTACAAGGACGTGAACGAGCGCTTCGCCGCGGCTATCGACGAGGAGCTCGATGCGTCGGACACGCCGGTATTCCTGCAGGACTACCACCTTGCCCTGGTCGCACCCGCCCTGCGCGCGCGTCGAGCGGCGGTCCGAACGGCGCTCTTCTGGCATATCCCGTGGCCGCATCCCGATCGGCTGCGCATCTGTCCGTGGCGGGCCGAGTTGCTCGAGGGTCTCGCGGCCAACGATCTGCTCGCCTTCCAGCTCGAACGCGACCGTCAGAACTTCATGCAGGCCGCGGAAGAGGAATTGAACGCGGAAGTGGACGTGGAGACATCGCGCATCTGGATTGGCGAGCGATCGACCACTGTCGTGTCCGTGCCCATCGGCGTCGATTACGACCGCATCCAGGAAATCGGCGGCTCCGAGATGCTGGCCTCGGAACAGCAGCGCCTCCATCGCACGCTTGATCTGCGTGCGCCGCTCATCGGCATCGGCGTCGATCGCCTCGATTACACGAAAGGGATTCCGGAGCGACTGGCTGCGCTCGACCGACTGGTTACGGCCCGGCCCGAGCTCTGTGGGCAGCTCACGTTCGTCCAGATCGGTGTGCCATCGCGATCGCACCTGCACGGCTACGCGGAGATCGAGCTGGAGATCGCCGCACGGATTCGTGATCTCAACCGACGCCACCGCACCGCGGAGGGCGTGCCCCTCGTCGCATATCAGACGGCGCCGCTTGGAATCACGTCTCTCGTGGCGCTCTACCGTCTGGCGCACTTCTGCATCGTCAGTTCACTCCACGACGGTATGAACCTGGTCGCGAAGGAATTCGTTGCCGCCCGCGACGACGAAGACGGCGTGTTGGTCCTGAGTGAGCTGGCTGGCGCCGCGCAGGAACTGCAGGATGCGCTGATCATCAACCCGTACGACGTGGACGGATTTGCGGCCGCGCTCATGCGGGCCATCGACATGCAACGCGAGGAGCGCCGCGTACGGATGCGCGCGCTGCGTCGCGTCGTCGCCGGACGAAACGTGTTCGGCTGGGCGTCCGACATCCTGGAAGGACTCGAAAGCCTTTGGACCAGGCCTCTCCACTACGGAGTGCGCGGCTGGGAGGACACAGCAATTTAACAATGCAAACCATCCTGAACGAAGAACAGCGCGCCCTGCTCGCCGGGTTCGCGTACGCGAACGTTCTGCTCGCGTTCGACTACGACGGAACGCTCGTACCGATCGCGCCGACCCCCGCCGCGCCGCAGATGCGTACGACGACGCGGCAGCTTCTGATTCGCGCTGCCCAGCTCTATCCCTGCGTGATCATCTCCGGACGCGCGCTCGACGATCTATCCCGACGCCTCGAGGGTGTCCCGGTGTGGTATCTGTTCGGCAATCATGGGCTCGAGCCGCCTCGGCCCGGCGTCGTCTCACCGACCCCGGCGCGGGAGTGGGCAGAGCAGCTCCGCCGTCTTCTGCCGGACGACCCCGGCATCATGATCGAAGACAAGCGCTATTCGCTGACGATTCACTACCGCAACGCCGCAGACAAACGGCGGGCCGTTGAAGCGATCGATCGCGTCGTTGCCGAACTGCCTGATGCCAGGGCGCTCGGAGGCGCGGAGGCCGTGAGCCTGCTGCCACGAGGCGTCGCCGACAAAGGCGTCGCACTGCGCCAGGCCTGTCGATGGTTCGCGTGCGACAGCGCGATTTATGTCGGCGATGATGCCTCAGATGAGGATGCGTTTTCGTCGACCTATCCCGAAAGGTTGTTGACCATTCGCGTCGGCGCCGCCGACGACACGCGCGCCAGGTACCACCTCAGCTCCCAGGAGGACATCGACTCGTTACTTCAGATTCTGGTCGACGTCCGTACACGCTAACGGCCGGCGGCGACGACGGCACGGAAGTCCCGTCAAGACAGTATTTTTGAGGCGCTTTTCGATCTGAATTGATCTGAACGGGGCGGCAGGGGTAGGCTTCGTCGGCTGCCCCTACTCTCCTCTAGCACCCAGAGCGGTCCGGTCCGGGTGCGGCTTGCCGCACTCCTGGGATACGTCTTCCTTGCGCTGGCCTTCACGTGGCCGCTGGTGCTTCATCTCGACACCCATCTGACTGGACCGGTCGGCGGCGACACGGGCGTCTACGTCTGGAACCAATGGGTCTTCCGCCACGAGGTACTGAACGAACGTCTGCCGTTGTTCACGCGGGAAATCTTTTCGTTCTCACGACCGGCCAATCTCTCGCTTCACAACTACACGATATTCCAGGACCTCCTCGCGTTGCCCCTGCTCGGGCACCTTGGCGTGGTGACGACGTTCAACGTCGTGTATCTGATGATGATCGTGATCACTGGATACGCCACCTTCCGGTTGGCGTTCCATGTGACGCGACGACCGTTCGAATCGTGGCTGGCAGGCGCGCTGTTTTCGTGGAGTCCGTACCTGGTGACGCGCGGCATGGGCCACTTCAGCCTGGTCGCCGCGGCGCCACTCCCCGTCTTCGCCTTGCTGCTGCTCGATCGCGAGGGGCGCGCGAGCGTCCGCAACGCCGTCGCGCTCGGGGCGACGGTGTGCTGGGCGGCGACGACCGATCCCTACTACGCGGTTTATTGCGTCATGCTCGGCTGTGTCTTCGTCGCCTGGCAGGCCATCCGCATCACCCGCGATCCGTCGCGGCCATGCACCGTGCCGCGCACCCTCGACGTATTGCTCGCCTGCGTGGCGGGCTTCGCCATTTCACTCGTCATGAGCGGCGGCTGGCAGATTTCGATTCTCGGCCGACACGTCAGCACCCATGGCCTCTACACCCCGATGCTGCTACTCACGGTACTGGCCGTCGTTCGCGCCGCCTGGCCGTACCGGCGCGCGGCGCTGTCGATCGATCGCACGGAAATCCTGCGGTTCGTGCGCATTGCGTCGGTGGCAGTGCCGGTGGCGATGTTAATCCTGTCGCCTGTGCTCTACGCGGTCGGTGTGCGCATCATGGACGCGGGGTTCGAGTCGTCGCCGATCAGATGGCGCAGCAGTCCTCCGGGCGTTGACGTCGTGTCCTTCTTTCTTCCGAACCCGAACCACCCGTTCGCGCCCGAAGCGATTCGCGCGTGGCTGACGCCGCGCCCCGACCAGTACCTCGAGAACGTCGCGTCGATACCGCTCGTCGCGCTCCTCGTCGTTGGCGCTGCAATCGGTGCGCGATGGCGGCCATCCCGGATCTGGGTCGCCGTGACTGCGGCATTCGGGCTGCTCGCGCTTGGTCCGTTCGTTCACGTCGCCGGCTTCAACACCCACATACCCGGGCCCTGGGCGTTTGCGCGCTACATTCCCATCATCGGGCTCGCGCGCACGCCGGCGCGGCTGTCAATCGTGGTGATCCTGGGCGTATCGATGCTGTTTGCCGGCGCCTTGAGCCATCTCGGCGATCGCTGGCCGCGGCGGCGCCCACTGCTGCTTTCGGCCATGGCGCTGGGGTTGCTCTTCGAGCTGTCGCCCGTGCCGCGCCTGCTCTACTCCGCTTCGGTCCCTGCGTTCTACACTCGCGTGGCGCTCGACCCACGCGATGTGACGTTGATGGAGTTGCCGGTCGGAGTGAGGGACGGAACGTCGAGCGTCGGCGACTTCACGGCACGTTCGCAGTTCTTCCAGACCGTCCACGGCAAGCCGCTCGTCGGCGGCTACCTGTCCCGCGTGTCGAGGAAGCGGATTGCGCAACTGCGCCAGGACCCTCTGCTCGATGCGCTCATCACGCTGAGCGAAGGTGGAACACTCGATGGCGTGCGCGAGGCCGCACTCGTCGAGCGCGGGCCCGAGTTCATCCGCCGCGGCCGCATCGGGTACGTCGTCATCGACAACGAACGCACGCCGCCGCGACTGCGGAACTTCGCGGTTCGCGCGCTCCACCTGCGCCACGTCGCTGCAGAAGGTTCCTACGATCTTTTCGCGCCGGCCTCGAGCGCTGACTGAGCGGGCGGTGGGGTCCGTTTTTCAGGGTGCCAGCACACGTTGGGCTCCGCCTTCAGGCGGACCTGTCTTATTTCGTGAAGTGAATGAGGTACTGCGACGTCCCCGCCATGAAAAAGCGCGCCCACTCGCCCGCAACTTTGTCCGTGCCGACTCCGTCGTCTTCGCTAATCACCTGCGGATACCAACTCCCCCCGTGCAGGATCTTCACTGGCGGCGACCACAGGCGCGGATCGTCGAGCCGCGGCGCGAAGGAGATGTAGATCCCTTCCTGATCGTAGCGCGTGTTCTTCGCGCGATTCAGCAGCATCACGTACATTTGAAGGTAGCTGTTCCAGTGCACCGACGGACCCCAGAACTCGTCGGTCGTCGATCCGTCATCGTGCCATCCGTCGGCCGCATAGAAAAGTGAGCTGCCCGTGCCGTACACCCACGCGAGATCGTCGCCCTGGGTGACCTCGCGCGCCGCTGGCACCCAGATGCGAGACCGCCACAGCATCAATTTGCCGGCGGGATCGTCCCGGTCGGCCCACGCGAGGCGGCCAACAGCAACCCCCTGCTGCGTCGTCGACCGTTCGTACTGGGAGAGAAAAAAGTAGAGATCGCGCGAATCGGGATCGAGCTGTACGCTGAAGTCGCCCACTCCATTCACGAAGAAAACATTCGTCGTGTTGCAGGTGAATGCGCCGGCCGGCGCCTCGAGGACGATCCCGAGCTGTTCCCATGTCTGCCCGCGGTCGCGCGATCGTGCAGCACCGATGCGCGGTATGACCTTGTTGCTCCCCGGACAGACCGCGTCGGCCGGCATCTCGTTGTGGTAGTAGCCGTACCAGGTGCCGTCGACATCGGGTACGACAGCCTCCATCCAGACCCCGCCGCCCGGCCACGGTTCGAGCGACGAAGGCCGCG
>Ga0310810_10001599_pt1 | contig 23877 bp, 14 predicted proteins | sample NCmetagenome_FD_207641 | JGI IMG/M metagenome (GOLD analysis project Ga0310810, IMG submission 207641) | Soil microbial communities from experimental microcosm in Duke University, North Carolina, United States - NC | ecosystem: Engineered > Artificial ecosystem > Soil microcosm > Unclassified ... | reverse complement strand
ACGAGATCCGGCGCAAATGCCGGCAGATCGCGCGCGAGCTGGCCGAGCAGCGCGACCATTGGTGCGCGGACGTGCTGCTCGTAATCAGGTTTGCGCGCGCGGAACCATTCGCGATCGTTGTTCCGCTTCAGCGCGCGCAGGAAGGCGAGCGTCTTTTTCGTGAAGAACCGCGGCACTAGGCGCGCGCCTGGGCTGCCGCGAATCGCGCCTGCATTTCACGCGTCAGGTGCGGGACGATGCCCAGCATCCGTTCGATGAGCATCAGCTGTCCGCGGTGGTGCATCTCGTGCTCCTTCATGCTCATGATCATCTCGAGGCGGCTCTTCGTCTTCGGCTCGCCGCGCGGCTGCGTGAACTGTTCCGCGAGAAAGTCGTCGCTGAGCGATTCCAGCCATTTTGCGGTCTCCTCGCCCCGCTGTTTCAGCAGCGCAACCACGTCGTCCTTGCTGCGGGCTTTGGCTTCGTCCGTCTGCATCTGACCGACCAGCGCGGGAAAGTTGAAGCCATCGAAGTTTGTACGCTTCTCCTTGTGCACGGTGGACATGCCGTCCGAGATCGCGATGTGCGTCAGCAGCTGCCGTATCGTGCGCACGCCCGGCGCAGGGGAAAAGTCGTACTTCGATTCTGGAATTTCTTCGGCAATTTTGATCGTGTTCTCTCGCACCGTGCGGAACGCGCGCGCGAGATCCCGTCCCGTGTAACAGTTCATCATGGTCTCCTCGGTCATAAGTCGCGAATCACAAACTCCAGATAATACAATCGCTCGATGCCTTCCGTGCTGACCTCGCCGGTGCGCGATGCGTTTGTCGCCGATCTTCGCGCACTGATCGGCGATCGAGCCACGACCAATCCGACGCAGCTCGAGCATCATAGCCACGGCGAATCGTGGCACGACCACGCCGCTCCCGATGTCGTTGTGTTTCCGACCAGCACCGAAGAAGTCAGCGCCGTGATGAAGATAGCGGCCCGGCACCACGCACCCGTAATCCCTTTCGGCATCGGCTCGTCGCTCGAGGGGCACGTCAACGCGTTCAGCGGGGGCGTGTCGATTGACTTCGCGCGCATGACGCGCATTCTGGCGGTGAATGCCGACGATCTCGACGCGACGGTTGAGGCGGGCGTGACGCATCGCACACTGAACAAATTGTTGAACAACAAGGGTCTGGCGTTCTGGGTCGATCCCGGGTCGGACGCCACCATCGGTGGCATGGCGGCGACGCGTGCCTCGGGCACGACCGCGGTGCGATACGGAACCATGCGCGAGGCGGTGCTCGGTCTTACGGTCGTCCTCGCCGACGGCCGCATCGTTCACACCGGAAGCCGCGCACGCAAGTCGTCGGCCGGCTACGATCTGACACGGCTGTTCGTTGGATCCGAAGGGACACTGGGCGTCATCACCGAGGTGACGCTGCGGCTCTTTGGGCTTCCGGAAGCGGTTTCCGCCGCCGTCTGTCCGTTCGACACTATGGACGGCGCGGTGCAGACCGTCATCACGACCATCCAACTCGGTATCCCGGTGGCGCGCATCGAGCTGCTGGACGAGGCGCAGCTCGATGCTGTGAACAAGTACTCCAAGCTGAATTGCGTGCTGAAGCCGACGCTCTTCTTCGAATTCCACGGCACAAGCCGCCAAGCGGTCGAGGAAAGCGCGACCGCGGTTCAGGAGATTGCGGGCGAAAACGGCGGCCGTGATTTTCAGTGGGCAACGACAACGGAAGATCGCTCGAGACTGTGGGCGGCCCGTCACAACGCCTTCTATGCGGCCGTCGCGCTTCGTCCCGGCTGCAAGCCATGGACGACGGACGTGTGCGTGCCGATCTCGCGCCTGGCGGAGTGCGTGCTCGAAACCAGAGCCGACGTCCAGAACGCCGGCATCCTCGCGCCGCTGGTGGGACACGTCGGCGACGGCAACTTCCATCTGATTTTTCCGCTGATGGCAGGGGACGAGGAGGAGCTGCACAAAGCAAAAGAGGTCAACGCGAGGCTGATCGCGCGCGCTCTTGCGATGGGTGGAACGGTGAGCGGTGAACACGGCGTCGGCATCGGTAAGATGGCCTATCTCGAGGCCGAGCACGGCGAAGGGCTCGAGGTGATGAAAGCGATCAAACGCGCGCTCGATCCCGAGAACAGGATGAACCCGGGCAAGATGGTGGCAATCTGAGATCTGTAGATGGCAAAGCGCCGGTCCGAACCCTCTCTGTTTGACCTCCCGGAAAGCAAGTCAGCCGCGCCGCCGCCGCCCGGCGGTCCTGAAGCGGTTGCGCTGCACGAAGCAGCGCAGACGCGGTATCTGAACTACGCGCTGTCGGTCATCACCTCGCGCGCGCTTCCCGATGTGCGCGACGGATTGAAGCCCGTTCAGCGCCGCATTCTGTACACGATGTGGCAGCAGAACCTGACTGCTGACGCCAAGCACCGTAAATGCGCCAAGGTCGTCGGCGACGTGATGGGCAGTTACCACCCGCACGGCGATGCCGCGTTGTACGAAACGCTGGTGCGTATGGCGCAGCCCTTCTCGCTGCGCTACCCGCTTATCGACGGTTCAGGCAACTTCGGGTCGCTCGACGGAGACAGCGCCGCGGCGATGCGCTACACGGAATGCCGCCTGGCGCGCATCGCCGACGAGATGCTCTCGGAGATCGAGCAGCGTACGGTCCACTTCCGCCCGAACTACGACGGTACCAAGACCGAGCCCGTGGTGCTGCCGGCGCGTATTCCAAATCTGTTTATCAACGGAACGACCGGCATCGCGGTTGGAATGGCGACGAACATTCCGCCGCACAATCTAGGCGAGATCTGCGCTGCACTGATCAAGCTGCTCGACAACCCGAACTTGAGCAGCGCGCAGCTATGTCGCTACGTCAAAGGGCCGGACTTTCCGACCGGGGGGCAGATTCTCAACTCGCCCGAAGAGTTGAAGGAGATTTACAAGACCGGCTCCGGTACCGTGCGACTCCGCGCAACGTGGGAAGAAGGTCCGAGCACGCGCGGAGGTCAGACGATCTACATCACCAGCATTCCGTACGCGGTGAACAAGGCGGCGCTCGTCGAACGCATCGCCGACGTCGTGCTGTCGCGCAAGCTGCCGCCGTTGCTCGACGTGAAGGACGTTTCCACAGACGACGTGCGGATCGCGCTGGAGATCAAGAAAGACGCCGACGCGAAGATGGTGATGGCGTACCTGTTCAAGAACACGCCGCTGCAGACCAACTTCATCGTCAACCTGACGTGCCTCATTCCGACCGAGAACGCCGAGGTCGGCAGGCCCGAGCGGCTCGATCTGCACACGGCGCTGATGTACTTCCTGCAGTTCCGCCTGCAGGTCGTCACCAATCGCCTTGAGCATGAGCTCGAGGCGCTGAAGAAGCGGATTCACATCCTCGAAGGCTTCGAGAAGGTTTTCGACGCGCTCGACGAGATCATCAAGATCATCCGCAAGTCCGACGGCAAAGCCGATTCGGCGGAGAAGATCATCAAACGATTCGGCCTCGACGCGGAGCAGGCGGACGCCATCCTCGAGTTGAAGCTATATCGCCTGGCGCGGCTCGAGATCCTCGTCATCCAGAACGAGCTCGCGGACAAGCGGAAGCGCGCACGTCAGATCACCGCGCTGCTGAAAGACGAAGAGGGTCGCTGGAAAGTTGTTCGCGACGAGATCGAGGAGATCCAGCAGACGTACGGCGGCAAGGACGACAAGCGGCGGACGCTGATTGAAACCGAGGAAGAGGTCTCCTTCACCGCCGACGACTTCATTGTCGAAGAAGACAACGTTGTCATCATCTCGCGCGACGGATGGGTGAAGCGGCAGAAGGAAGTGCGCGATCTATCGACGACGCGTCTGCGCGAAGGCGACTCCGTTCTCGCGGTGACGCAGGGCAGCACGCGCGCGACCGTCGCGTTCTTCAGCAATTTCGGCGTCGCGTATACGGCGCGCATTATCGACGTGCCCGCCTCCACCGGTTACGGCGAACCGGTGCAGAAGTTGTTCAAGATGAAGGACGGCGAGAAAATTATCGCAGCCTTCAGCCTCGACCCGCGAGTGGCGGGCGACATCGGCACGCGCAGGGAAGGCGAGGCGCCGCGGGTGCACGCCCTTGCCGTGACGAGCGATGGCTACAGCCTCAGGTTCAGCTTCGAGACGTTTGTCGAAGCAAGCACACGCGCCGGACGCCGCTATGCGCGACCCAGTGAAGGCGTCGAAGTGGTCGGCGTGGCTCGCGTCACAGGATCCGAAATCGTGATCGTCGCCACCGCGCAAGCGCGTGGACTGCTGTGCCGCGCGGACGAGGTGAATTACCTCTCCGGCCCCGGCAAGGGCGTGATCCTCATCAAACTGACGGAGAAAGATGACCACGTGCTCGGCTTCGTGGCGTCAACCGGCGAACGCGATCTGTTGCGCGTGGAAACGAGTCGCGGCGGCGAACAGACGATCAGCACCGCGAAATACGAAGTCACCGGCCGAGGCGGCAAGGGGCGCGAGCTGCTGCAGCGTGGCCAATTCACGCGCGTCGTTCCCAATGAGGTCGAAAACCCGCAGGCGCTCACCGGCGGGGGGTAATGCCCCGTCCCCGCCGCGCCTCCCATATAATTGATTCATCGATTCCTAAAAGAGAGCCGGACGCCCCCGTCCGGCGGAAGTTAACGTGAATATCCCGACAACCAATACGAACACTACACGGATCGCCGTGTTCATCGATTTCGACAATGTCGAGATCGGCGTCAAGAACACCATCGGCGGTCAATTCGACATCGGCCTCATCCTCGAGGCCATCAAGGAACGCGGCGAGATCGTGACGAAGGTCGCCTACAGCGACTGGAAGCGCGTCGGCGATTACAGCCGCATCCTCACGCAGCACGCCATCCGCATGGTGCAGCGCAACATGACGCCGGGTGGCGACAAGAACGGCGCTGACATCACCATGGCGCTCGACGCGCTGGAGATGGCGTTCACCCACGACCACATCAATGCGTTCGTCATCGTCGGCGGCGACAGCGACTTCATTTCGCTGGTCGAGAAGCTGAAACAGTACGGCCGCAAGGTGATCGTTGTCGGTGGACGCCAGTTCACCAGCCTGACGATGCAGAAAAACTGCCACGAGTTCATTGCCTACGAAAATCTCGTAGGTAGTCGTGGCGGACGCAGCGGCACCCGCGGTGAAAGGCCGGTGGGCGCGGTGAGCGACATCGCCAAGGTGCTGCCACTGGTGAAGCGCGCGCTCAAAGTCCTTTCCGAACGCGAGGTGGCGCCGCAGCTCGGACTGCTGAAGAGCACGTTGCTGCAGCTGGATTCAACCTTCTCGGAGCGCGAGTACGGCGCGAGCAGCTTTCGCGACTTCATGGAGAAAGTCGCGCAGACCGGAGCGGTCACGCTCAAAAGCGCAGGCCGCAGCATGATGGTCGAGTCGCGCGAGGGTGGCGACGTTGAAGTGGCGAGCTCGCCTGTTGACACTGTCGCGGCGCCGGTCGACAAGGTAATGGGTCCCGTATCAGAGACCGTCGATCAAACCGCCACCGAAGATGAAGAGGAGTCGCTGCCGCGGTCGCCGATGACGATACAGGACGGCATCCGCGCCGTGCAGCAGGCGTTTGCGAACGGAACCCCTCCGCCACGCTGGCCGATGTACGTGCGGCAGGCGAAACAGTTCCTGAAGACGAGGATCGAGGGCTTTGACGAGCGTCAGTATGGCTTCGCTTCCGTCGTCGATCTTCTTCGCGCGGCGGCGAAGGAAGGCGTCCTGAAGCTCGAACGCGATCGACACGGCGCGTTCCGTGTGTTTGCGGGTCCGCGGCTCGCGGCGGTGCCGCCACCGCAGGTCGACCTGGAAGACGTTGAAGAGATGCCGCTGGATGTTGCCGGCGAAGTCGTGCCAGAAGAACCGCCATCCGTTGAAGCGGAAACGGTCGAAGAGGCGCCGATTGTCGACGCGCAGCCTGTCGAAGAGGTCGAGCCTGTCGCGGCTGTTGAACTCGAATCTGAGCCGCAGGAGCCAGCGCCAGCTAAAAAGCCCGCGCGCAAACGCAAGGCTGCGGCACCGAAGCCGAAGGCGGCGAAAGTGGGTACGACGTCTCGACGAAGCCGCCGCTCCGCCACTCGATCGGTAGCGTAACGTCGCTAGCGCGCGAGTGGATCGGGACGAAGCTGAATCTTGACAGCTTTCGGACGGTTCGCCGTTCCGCCTTCGAGATGGAACATCGTCCGCGTGCCGTAGGTTGACCACAGGGCGCGGCCTTTCCAGCCGGTGTTCGGATCATCGATTCGGGCATCGACGTTCTTCGCGAAGAACCCCATCGGATACGGCAGCGTGATGTTAATGAAGCGGCCGTCGACGAGCGCGAGAAGCGAGCTATTGAGGTTCCCCATCGCAATCGGCACGTTTCGCCCGAGGCCGAAGACGCCGAAGCGATCGATCCACGTGTAATAGCTCGCCTCCGCGCTGCCTGGGTCGGTCACGTCCCGCAGCTGCGGCCCGGGCAGCTGGTAAAACGTCCAGGCTTCAGAGCATTGCTGGCCGCTTGCTGAAGGCTTCGTGCCCGCTCGGCACTTGCGGCGATCGAAGCTCGCGAGGTGCCCGCTGGCGAGCGACACCCAGTACACGCCGTTGACGTCGACGTCGCCGCCGCGCGGTCCAAAACCGGGCGCGGGCGGCTCGTAAATTTCGGTGAGCGCCGTGTGTGTCGGATCGGGTCCGGGCGCCACGCGCACAATGTAGCCGCGGTATCCCACGACCGTTCCCCACACCGATCCATCGGCGGGACTGACAGCGACGGCGTAGGTGTTCAGCGCAACGCGAGTGTCCTTCGCCGGATCCGGCGCCTCGCCGGGCTCGACATAAGCGTCGCGCCGCCCGTTGCCGTTGGTGTCGACGACAAACGGCGTCCACCCCTGCGAACGGATTTCGTCGTGCGTCTCTTCGAACATTTTCCGATTGAGCCAGCCCATCACTCCCGGTCCGGCGATGCCGGCGCTGATCCACAGCGTCTGATTCGCATCGGACGCGAAGTTCAGGTGGTGCGTCGGGAAACAGGTGCTGATCAGGGTGAACGTGCCGGTCGCGGGATCGAACATCGACAGATTTCGGCCTGAGCTCTCGATTGGGAATGCGCGCGCCGAGGGATGCGCCGAGCCCGCCTTGCAGAAGTCAGGATTCGGCTCAGGACGAATGCGCGGCGTGAACCAGACGCGTCCCTTCTCGTCCATCATCGGATTGTGATTCAGCGTCTTGCCGTCCCAGATGGGATCGGCACCCCAGAATGCCGAGGGCGCCATCGAATTCGCTTTCGTGGACGGCGTATTCGGATCGCGCACGGGATGGAGCACTGCGCTCGCGGTGTTGGTCTTCGGGTCGAGGATTGGAACGAAATCCGAGCTGTCCTCCGGCGATCCGTAGATCTTCCCGTTAGCGTTGATCCGCGGATTGCGAGGGTCTGTTGAGATCTCGTCGTGGAGATATGCGGTTGGACTGCTCCAGTCCCACTGGGTAATGACGACGTTCCGCTCAACGCCTCGCGGCCGCTCCGGCTTGGCGAACGGCAGCTCGCCAGCGGCGATGCGATCTGTCCAGTCGCCGAACAGCCGCAACGCGAGCTGGGTATCGAGGCGCGTGATGTCGCGTGCCATCAATGCCTGCGCCTGGCCGGAGCGGATCCTGCGCTGCCACGCTTCCGCCGAGTTCGCGAACTCGCCCAGCGCTTTCGAAATGGTACGTGTGCCTGGCGTCCCGAGCGGATGACACGATTGGCACGCACCCGTCTTGACGATGTTGAGCCACTCGCCCTGGCTCTTGATCTTCGGCAGCGGGAAATCCCGGGCTGCGGGGACGTGCAGCATGGAGAACCAGTAAATCGGCGGATAGTACTGCGCCGCGGCCGCCGCGCTTGGTGCGGCTGTCGCCTGGAGATCGAGTGTCGTACCGGGTGGCGCTTGCATCCGGCCTGAATCGACGAGTCCATAACCACGCACCCAGACCGAGTAGCGGGCGTTGGGCAGGTCGGGCACCAGGTAACGTCCCTGATCGTCGGTGACGACAATCTTCGCGAATCGTGTCGGCAGGTCCGTCGTCTCCGCGATGACCCAGACACCGGCTTCGGGTCCGGCGGATCCGGTCACGACTCCGCCGATGTCATCGCGGTCGATCTGCACGGAAGCCCGCGGAAGCTGCCTCGCCGCTCCGTGCTGGATCATGAGGAGTGCCGCTGCCACGCCAAGTGCGAACGCCGAAATCTTGGTCATCTAGTAGGCTGTCTCCACAAACCCCGCACGGGGCGTCCACTCGATCCGCCGGGTGAGGCCGTCGGCTGGGCTGCCGATCGCCCGCACGTAAATCAGCACCTCTTCGTACTTTGCGCGCAGCGGCGCAACGATTTCTTCCGCGATGCTGCGCGCCTCCTGCGGTTTGTCGGCTTCGACGTCGATGACCATCGCGCGCCGGGCGGATGTCGCGCGGGTCACGACCCACGGCTCGTGTTTGCCGAACGGCGACGGCGTTTCCATCCTGTTCAGCGCGCGCACCAGAGCGGTGACAGCGGGAGCGGTCGGCGTCGGACGCGGACGCGCAGACCACTGGACGAGCGCCGCGAAAAGAGCGAACGCGGCCAGCCACGCAACGCCGGCGACGACCAGCCGGGTCATGCAGCTTGATCCTGCGCGCTAGACTATAGACCTCAGTGGCCACGAATTACACCGCAAAAGACATCACCGTTCTCGAAGGACTGGAACCGGTCCGCAAGCGTCCCGGAATGTACATCGGAGGTGTGGGCACCGCCGGCCTGCATCACCTGGTGTGGGAAATCCTCGACAACGCCGTAGACGAAGCGATGAACGGCTACGCCTCGAACGTCACGTTGACGCTGCACGAGGACGGCACCTCTGTAACGGTGAGCGACGACGGCCGCGGCATTCCGGTGGACAAGCACCCGAAGACGAAGAAGAGTGCGCTCGAAGTCATTTTCACGGTGCTCCACGCGGGTGGCAAGTTCGAGCAGGGCAATTACAAGACTGCCGGTGGCCTGCACGGCGTCGGCGCCAGCGTGGTCAACGCGTTGTCGTCGGAGCTGCGCGCGAGCGTCAAACGCGACGGCGCCACCTGGGAGATGTCGTTCAAACGCGGCAAGCCAACGGGTGCGCTGAAGAAGGCGGGCTCCGCGCGCGGAACGGGGACGACGGTCTACTTCCATCCGGACGCTACAATCTTCCCGAAGGTCGAGTTCGATCCCGCGATCATCCGTGAGCGCCTCGAAATCGTCAGCTACATCCACAAGGGTGTTCGCGTCACCTTTGAGAACGAAGTCGATGACAAGAAAGAGGTCTTCCAGCATCAGGAGGGCCTCACCGACTTCCTGAAGAAGATCGTCGCCGAACGGGGCAGCAAGCCTGTGCACGAGGCACCGTTCTCGCTATCCCGCGACTCGTCGCCGCGGCTGGATCTCGTGCTGCAGTGGACCGAAGCGACGGACGAACACGTTCGCAGCTACGTGAACGGGATTCCGACCGGGTCGGGCGGCACGCACGAAAACGGTCTACGCGCAGGTCTCGGTAAAGCGGTTCGTAACTACATCGATACGCACAACCTCTCGCCGAAAGGCGTGACGCTGACGGCCGAAGATATCCGTGAAGGGTTGACGGGCGTCCTCAGCCTCTTCATCGAGGAGCCGCAGTTCCAGGGACAGACGAAGGACCGGTTGAACAATCCCGAGCTGACCTCCGCCATCGACTCGGCCGTGCGCCCGGCCCTCGAGCACTGGCTGAACACAAACCGTTCGGTTGCCGAAGCGATCGTCGCGCGCATCATCCTGTCAGCACGCGCGCGTGAAGCGAGCCGTGCAGCGCAGGCGGAGGTGACGCGCAAGACGGCGACATCAGGCCGCCTCAATCTTCCTGGCAAACTGAGTGACTGCACCGGCAGCGGCCGCGAAGACAGCGAGCTGTTCATCGTCGAAGGTGATTCGGCCGGTGGATCCGCGAAGCAGGGTCGCGATCGCGGCAAGCAGGCGATCCTTCCGCTGCGTGGCAAGGTGATGAACACCGAAGGCATGACGCTGGCGAAGGTGCTCGAGAACAAGGAGCTCGCCGATCTCGTTACCGCACTGGGTTGCGGTCTCGGCAAGAACTTCGACCTGTCGAAACTACGCTATGGCCGCGTCATCATCCTCGCCGACGCGGATTCGGACGGCCATCACATCGCTACGCTGCTGCTCACCTTCATCTATCGCCACCTGCCGCAGCTGATTACGAACGGCAAGGTGTTTCTCGCCCAGCCGCCGCTCTACCGCATCGACATCGGCAAGGACACCATGTGGGCGCTCGATGATGCGCATCGCGATCGGCTGCTGAAGCTGCACGGCAATGGCCGCTCGCACGCGGAGATCACCCGTTTCAAGGGTCTCGGCGAGATGATGCCGAAGGTGCTCTGGGAGACGACGCTCAACCCGAGGACGCGGCGGCTGCTGCGCGTCGACATCGCGGATCAGATCCAGACCGATCGCGTCATCAACGAGCTGATGGGCAAGGATGCGTCAGCACGGTTCCGGTTCATCATGGAGCGAGCCGAAGATGCGCAGGAGCTGGACGTATAGCACCGTTTTGATCGTTGTCCTCGCGGCCGTTGTTCAGGCGCAGCGTGCGCCGTCGACGGGCGTTCGTACGCTCGCCAACGTACGGGAGCTGCACGATCTGCTGATCTCTCCTGCGTCCGACGCGGTGTTCAACGCGGCGACCGATCCTCCCACCGACGCAAAGGGTTGGACTGCGGCACGCGGTCAGGCGCTTGTGCTTGCGGAATCCGCAAACCTGCTGATGGTCGGCTCACGCGTTCGCGATACCAACAACTGGATGAAGATGTCGCGTGCTCTGGTCGATGCCGCAGCGCTTGCCGCAACGGCAGCGGAGAAGAAGGAGCCGAAAGCCCTCGAGGCCGCGACCGATGCGATCACCGTCGCGTGCATGAACTGCCATCAACCGTATCGCGATGGCGGACGGCGGATGGGCGCTCCGAAGTAAAATCACGCCCGCATGGCGACGGTCAGCGCTGCGAACCAATCCCGATACGACCGCTCGCTCGTCGAAGGCCCGATCGTGGCTGCGGTCTGGAAGCTCGCGTGGCCGACGATGCTGCAGAACGTCATTGCCGGGCTGCAGGGCATCATCGACCACGTCATGGTTGGCCACTTCGTCGGCTACGTCGGCAACGCCGCGATCGGCGTCAGCTGGCAGATCGTGCTCGTCGTCATCGTCTTCATCAGCTCGGTGTTCACCGGTATGGCGGTGCTCGTCGCGCGCTTTGCCGGCGCAGGCGACCCGCAGAAGGTGAATCGCGTCGTCTATCAGTCGTTTCTCACCGCCGCCGGCCTGTCGGTGCTGCTTGGCGGCGTCGGATGGTTTGCGGCGCCGTGGCTGCTGACGCTTGTCAATGCCGCACCCGAGGTCCGACACGAGGCGCTGCCGTTCCTGCGGACGATGTTCGTGGGCATCGTCGGCCTGATCATGTTTTTCATGCTGAGCGGCGCGTTTCGCGCCGCCGGCGATCCACGCACACCGCTTCGTCTCGGTCTGGCGATGACGATGCTGACCATCGCGCTCAACGTCACGCTCATTCGCATGTTCGGCACCATTGGCGCCGCCTTCGGTACTGTGACGAGCAGCACGCTGGTCAGCGCCTACGGCGTGTGGCGGCTCACGCGCACGCAGTCGGTGATTCATTTCGAGAGCGGCATGAGCCGCAAGCCTGACTGGAGCATCATCCGCTCGCTGTTCAGATTCGGCCTGCCGACGGGTGTGCAAGGTATTGCCATGAACGTCGGCGGCGTGTTCCTGCTGCGCTTCATTGGATCGCTCGAGTCGAGCGCGGCTGCACAGGCGGCGTTTGCGGTCGATTACACGGAGCTGTTCTCGCTCATTACCTGGACGTCGACGGGATTGCTCGGTGCATCAGCAACGATTGCGGGACAGAATCTCGGCGCCGGTAATCCCGATCGGGCGGCCGAGGGCGTGCGCGTGGCATCCCACATCGGTCTCGGGGCGGCGGCCGTCGTCGGCGCGGCGTTTCTGATCGTGCCGCAATATCTGCTGGCGGCGTTCGGCATGACCGATCCACTCGTGCTGTCGATTGGGCGTCAGCTGCTTGGCTACCTCAGCATCTCGGGACTGTTCATCACTGTTGCCTTGAGCTATACCGGCGGTCTCCAGGGAACCGGCGACACGCGAAGCCCGCTCTACATCTCCGTCGTGTCACAGATTGCTATTCCGCTCGGGCTGTGCACGGTGATTGAAATGACCCGCGCGCTGATGCCGGCCGATATCTGGCTTGCGATTGTCCTCGGCCACTTCACGCGCTGCGTGCTCAGCGTGGCAAGGTTCAGACAACAGAAATGGAGAACGATCGCCGTCGACATTGAGCCCGCCCGACCCTGATCCTTTACGAACCACGGAGGCACGAAAATCATATGCGAATGCCTGTGTTTGCATTCTGCATTTTGAATTTTGCACTACTGTTCTCGTAGAGTGCGTATATGAGCATCGCGGGGATCGCCAACGTCCCACCACCGGTCAACGAACCAAATCTCGGATATCTGCCAGGCTCGGCGGAGCGCGCTGCGTTGAAGGCGCGGCTGAAGGAAATTGCCGGCGAGCGGATCGATATTCCCGTGATCATCGGCGGGCGCGAAATCCGGACCGGTCGCACGCATCAGGCCGTGATGCCGCACGACCATCGGCACGTGCTGGCCGACTGGCACATGGCGGACGGCGCACACGTGCACGAGGCGATTGCGGCGGCGAAGAAAGCGGCGTGCGACTGGTCTCGTTGGCGCTGGGAGGATCGGGCCTCCATTTTTCTTCGCGCCGCGGAGCTGCTGACGACCACGTGGCGTCAGACGCTGAACGCGGCGACGATGCTCGGACAGTCGAAGACGGCGTTTCAAGCGGAAATCGATTCTGCAAGCGAGCTGATCGATTTCCTGCGATTCAACGCCTACTTCGCACAGGAGCTGTACTCCGAGCAGCCGATCAGTTCGCACGGCATCCACAACCGCATCGACTACCGCCCGCTCGAAGGGTTCGTCTACGCCATCACTCCGTTCAATTTCACGGCGATTGGCGGCAACCTGCCGACGGCGCCGGCGCTGATGGGCAACACGGTCATCTGGAAGCCCGCATCCAGCGCGATGCTGAGCGCGTACTACATCTTTCGCCTGCTCGAGCGCGCCGGGCTGCCGCCGGGCGTCATCAACTTCGTCGCCGGCGATCCGATTCAGATCAGCAACACGCTGCTCGATTCTCCGGACCTCGCAGGCATTCACTTCACCGGCAGCACGGCCGTCTTCAACGGCATGTGGCAGAAGATCGGCGCAAACGTGGGGAGCTATCGTTCGTATCCGCGCATTGTCGGCGAAACCGGCGGCAAGGATTTCATCGTCGCGCACCCGTCTGCCGATGTGCAGGAAGTAGCCGTGGCGATCGCGCGCGGCGGCTTCGAGTATCAGGGGCAGAAGTGCTCCGCTGCCAGCCGCGTCTACATCCCGAGGTCGCTCTGGCCGGAGATTCGCGACCGCGTCGTCGCCATCATGCGCGAGATCAGGATGGGGGACGTCGCCGATTTCCGCACCTTCATGGGCGCGGTAATCGACAAGAAGGCATTCGACAAGATCAATGCGTATCTGGATGACGCGAAGAAGAATGCAACGGTCGTCCAGGGCGGCGTCGCGACTGGCGATGATGGCTACTTCATCGAGCCGACGCTGATCGAGACGAAAGACCCCGCCTATCGCCTGCTCTGTGAAGAGATCTTCGGGCCTGTCGTGACCGCGTACGTTTACGACGATTCCACGTGGAGCGACACGCTGAACATCATCGATCGCACCTCACCGTATGCGCTCACGGGTTCGGTCTTCAGCACCGATCGCAAGGCGATTCATGAAGCAACGGATGTGTTGCGCAACGCCGCCGGCAACTTCTACATCAACGACAAGCCTACGGGCGCAGTCGTCGGTCAGCAGCCATTCGGCGGCGCGAGAGCCTCGGGCACGAACGACAAGGCCGGGTCGAAGCTGAACCTCGTGCGCTGGGTCAGCGCGCGGACAATCAAAGAGACGTTTTCGCCGCCCCGTGATTACAAATATCCCTACATGAGTGAAACGTAGAGGCCGACCTCGTAGCGGCGGACCTGAGGTCGCTTCTACGTTTCCAGCAGCAAGTGGCCGGGATCCTCGATGAACTCCTTAATTTTTACGAGGAACTGCACGGCCTCGCGGCCATCGACGATGCGATGGTCGTAGCTGAGCGCCACGTACATCATCGGGCGGACGACGACTTGTCCGTTCACGGCGATGGCCCGTTCCTGAATTTTGTGCAGACCGAGGATGCCAACTTGCGGCGGGTTCAGGATCGGCGTGCTCATCAGCGAACCAAAGACGCCACCGTTGGTAATTGTGAACGTACCGCCCGCGAGGTCCTCCAGTGTCAGCGTTCCGTCGGCGGCGCGCTTCGCGAAATCGCGGATCGCATGTTCGAGCTGCGCGAATGACATTCCATCCGCATCGCGCAGTACGGGGACAACCAATCCGCCTTCAGCGCCGACCGCCATGCCAATGTCGTAATACCGCTTGACGATGACTTCGTCGCCTTGAATCTCGGCGTTCAGCAGCGGAAATTCGCGCAGCGCGGCGATCGATGCCTTGACGAAGAACGACGCAATGCCCAGCCCGACACCATGCTGTTCCTTGAACGCGTATTTGCGCCGCTCACGCAGCGCCATCATCGCGCTCATGTCGATCTCGTTGAACGTCGTCAGCATGGCCGCGTTGTGCTGCGCCTCGACAAGCCGGCGCGCAATGGTCGCGCGACGCTTCGACATCCGCTGGCGCTCTTCGGGGCGCTCGCTTCGGTGGCGGGCGGCGGGTGGGGCGGGCGAGGCAGGAGCGCGCTTGATTGTTGGCGGCGCAATTGCCTTCTCGACGTCCTGCTTCATTACGCGGCCTGCGGCGCCAGATCCCTGAATCGAAGTCAGATTGACGTCGTGCTCCCGGGCGACGTTGCGTGCGGTGGGCGTGGCTTTCGAACCATTGCCTGATGGCTTCGCGGCCGGTTCGGGTGAGGCCGGTTCCGCGGGTGAGGGCTCAGGTCGCGCCGCCGATTCATCGAGCACCGCAAGCAGCTCGCCGATCTTCACATCATCGCCTTCTTTGTGCTTGATGCTGGTGATGACGCCGCCTCGCTCGGCGTTGACCTCGAGGTCGATCTTCTCCGTCTCCAGCTCGACGACGGGCTCTCCGATCTCGACGCGATCGCCTTCCTTCTTCAGCCATCGCGCAACCCGCGCCTCAACGACGGATTCACCAAGTTCGGGAACGACGATGTTGGTCATGAGCGCTCAGACTTCCTTGGAGAGAACCATCGACGGCGCTGTCGCGTGGGTGCCGAGATCGAAGGCCTGTTCGACGAGCATCTTCTGATTCAGCTGGTGCCACGCCGCCGACCCCTCCGACGGGCTCGAGCTGCGAGCGCGGCCGATGTAACGCAGCGGACAGCGGTCGCCGATCAATTCCTCGAGATTCGAGCGCATGAATTCCCACGCACCCATGTTTTCGGGTTCCTCCTGCAGCCACACGACGTCGTGAACCGAAGGATATCGGGCGAGAACCTCGTTGAGTGCGAGTTTCGGGAACGGATAGAGCTGTTCGACGCGGCAGATGGCGATGTTCGGGGCAGCAGCGCGCCGCTCGTTCGTGATCAGGTCGACGAACACCTTCCCGGTGCACAGGATGACCCGTTCAATCTTGCCTGCGCTTCTGCGTGCCTCCTCATCGTCGATGACGGCGAGGAAGCGGCCTTCATCAAGCTCGCGCGGCGTTGAGGCGACGGAGGGGTGCCGGAGCAGGCTCTTGGGTGTGAGGATGATGAGCGGCAACGGATCGCGCTCGAGCAACGCCGCCTGACGCCGGAGCACATGAAAGTACTGCGCTGCGGTGGTGCAGTTGACGAGGCGAAGGTTGATATCAGCAGCGGAGTTGAGAAAACGCTCCGGACGGGCGTTGGAGTGTTCGGGACCCTGGCCCTCGTAGCCGTGCGGCAGCAGAAATACGAGCGACGGCGTGAGCGCCCATTTTGCTCGGCCCGAGGTGACGAACTGGTCGAGCATCACCTGCGCGCCGTTGATGAAGTCCCCGTACTGCGCTTCCCAAATCACGAGTCGGCCGGGTTCCTGCACGTTGTAGCCGAACTCAAAGCCGACGACCGCGTTTTCGCTCAACGGACTGTTGTGGATTTCGAACGAAGCGCGCGACTGGGGAAATTCCTGCAGCGGTATCAGCTGCCTGCCGGTCTCAGCATCGTGAAAGACGGCATGTCGATGACTGAAGGTGCCGCGTTCGACGTCCTCGCCCGTCATCCGAATCGGGATTCCGTCGGCGAGGATGGTCGCCAGCGCCAGTTCCTCGGACGTCGCCCAATCGATCGTTCGCGCGTCAGCGTCGCGAAAGGCGGCGCGACGACGTTCGAGGCCACGTTCAAGCTTGCGGTTGAAGGTGAAGCCCTCAGGACGCATGAGCAGCGCGTCGTTCAGTTCGCGAAGACGATCTACGGGCACCCCGGTGACGATCTGCGCTGCCGTTCCAGCGGCGGGCTTCGGTGAGGGCGGCGGCGCGTACTCCTGTTCCGGCTTGAGCGATGCGTAGGTCGTCTCCAGCTCGGTGAAGTACTTCTTGACGAGGGCATCGGGCACCTCGGGAGGAATTATCCCTTTCGCAAGAAGGGTGCGCGACCAGCTTTCGCGTACGGTCGGATGCGACGCAATTGTTCTATACATCACCGGTTGCGTGAACGATGGCTCGTCGCCTTCGTTGTGGCCGTGCCGCCGGTAACCGACCAGATCGATCAGAAAATCGAGGCCGAAGCGGACGCGGTATTCCCATGCGAGGCGCGCCGCCTCGAGACACGCGACGGGATCGTCCGCGTTCACATGCACGATCGGAATCTTGAAGCCGCGCGCCAGCCCGCTGGCGTAGCTCGTGCTGTATGAATCCTCGGGGGTCGCCGTGAAACCGAGCTGGTTGTTCGCGATGATGTGAAGGATGCCGCCCGTCGAGTAGCCTGGCAGGCGCGACAAGTTGAGCGTCTCCGCAACGACTCCCTGGCCAGGGAACGCGGCGTCTCCGTGAATCAGGATCGGAAGAGTGATCGCAGGGTCGAAGTGCGCCGCGCCCGCTTGTTGTGCGTCTGTCCCGGCAGCACGCGCCATGCCGACGGCGACAGGGTCGACTGCTTCGAGATGGCTCGGGTTCGGTGGCATCGTGATGTACATCTGGCCGCGCGGCGCGGATGTCCGTGCGCCGGCGTGGTACTTCACGTCTCCCATCCAACCGAGGTCCGTGCGAAGAGATCGCGCCGCCACCGGATCCTTGAACTCGGCGAGGATCTGCGCGTAGGGCTTGTCGAGGACGTGCGTCAGCACGTTCAACCGACCGCGATGCGCCATGCCGAGCACTGCGTGGCGGGCGCCGTGGTCCGCCGCGCCGCAGATGATCTCGTCGAGAACCGGCACCAGCATGTCGAGGCCTTCGAGCGAGAAGCGCGTTTTTCCGGGGAACGTCCGCTGCAGAAAGCGCTCGAACACCTCGACTTGTGTGATGCGGTCGAGCACGGCTTCGACGCTCTGCGCGTCCATCGGCGGAAGGAATCGTCCGGACTCGGCGGCGTGCCGCAGCCATTCGCGTTCTTCCGGCACGAATACATGCGCGTAGTCGAATCCGGCCGTTGAGCAATAGACCCGCCGCAGCCTTTCGATCGCCTCGTAGGCGTTCGCGGATGTATCCGCGACCGGTCCCCCTACCAGCGATGCGGGAAGCTGGCGAAGGTCGGCGTCGGTGATGCCGTGCGCGCCCGGCGAGAGCGACGGATCGCCAATCGGCGGCGACCCGAGCGGATCGAGCTGCGCGGCAAGGTGACCGTAGCGGCGGATGCACTCCGCGAGATTCGCCGCGCCGACGATCTTCTGGACGGTGATGCCGTTGATGGCCTGCGGCTGCGCATCTGCGGTTTCGGACGGCGGCGTCCACGATTCGAATGCTTTACGCGTCGCCGGATCGACCGAGCCGGGATTCTGCCGGTAGCGCTCATAGAGCTCGAGCACATAGCCGGCGTTGACTCCCGTAAACTCATCAAGACGCATCCGAGTTCCCTGGATACCTGAAACCTGACACCTGAAACCTACCATGATCCGCCTCATAGGTATCGATGTTGACGGCACGCTGCTCGACACACGCGGCCAGATTCCACGGGCGAACGTCGACGCGATTCACGACGCCGTAGCCGCGGGTATCCACGTGGCGCTCGTCACGGGGCGCAGCTATCCGTTCGTGCGCCCGATCGCAGATCTGTTGCCGTCGACGATGACGCTGATTGTCAGCAACGGCGCGGTCGAGCGCGGCATGGATGGATCGCGATTCGCGCAGCGTCTCCTCGCCCGCGATATCGCGCGCACTGTTCTCGAGTCCACGCGTCTGTTTCGTCATGCCGCGGCGCTCGTCTTCGATCGTGACGCCGATCGTCAGGTGATGTTCGAGAACATGGATTGGGAGCATCCTGGCCGAAAGGCGTACTGGGCGCGCAACCGATCCCTTATTGCGCAGTCCGTGCCGCTGGAGGACGCGCTCGTTGAGGATCCAGTTCAGGTGATGTTCAACGGCGGTGTCGACGCGATGCGCATCCTGGTCGAGGAGCTGAGGACCGGCGCCCGCGATTTCAACGTGTCGTTGACCGAGTACGTGCACCGCGATTTCTCGCTCATCGACGTCACGGCACCGGGCGCGACGAAAGGCCGCGCGCTCGCGTGGCGCGCCAACCAGCTCGGTATCGATCGACGCGAGGTGATGGCGGTCGGCGACAATTTCAACGATCTGGAGATGCTCGAGTTCGCGGGACTTCCGGTCGTGATGGCCAACTCCGTGCCGGGCCTGCTGGAGCGTGGTTGGGCAGTCACCGGCGACAACGAGCACGCCGGGCTTGCGGAGGCGATTCGTAAATTCGCATTGTCACAGGCTCGGTAAGCAGGTCCGCGGTGGCACGTCCATGACCAGAATCAGTGAAGACCGTTGAACAGAACGAGTGTCTTGGCCTTCACTTCGTCAGAAATCAAAGGAAAAGTCCCCAGCACATATCGGAAATCGGCCTCTGACAGCGCATACAGCTTGGCCACGAGTGCCTGCATCTCCGCGTACTCCGGCTGCTGCTCGGCGGCAGCCGGTGAATGCATCAGCGTCCGCGCGAGAGAGGCAAGGTGGCGGAACAAATACGAATCGCGTCGAACCACGGGTATGCGCAGCCGCGACATCAACGTCGCGGTGACGTGCGTGTTGACGCGGAACCGAATCAGGTAATTGGCGACGAAGCTGTTGAGCAACGCGCAGAGCACATGCTGTGCATCGAGCGGCAGGCCGGTCTTGAGACAGAACAGCGTGTGCGTGGTGACTGCATCGGCAGGGACAATGGCGGCGATGAGCGTCAGCCGATTCGTGGCGCTCGCGACGTCACGGTAGGCGAGTCGCGGCGTTCGTCGCACCCGCACGTGTGCATCGTCACGAAGCTGATAGCGGCACCCGTCGACGCACACCCTAAACGGTTCGATCTGCTTTCCCTCGAGGACCGGGCGTCCGCGCCCCAGCGGATCGAACGGCTCGAAAAGGCCGCGGTCGTCTGTGGCGTTCAACTCGCGCCCGAAGACGACATGCCATCCCTCGGGTGAACCGAGCGCCGGGATCCGTGCGCTGACCTGCTCGAGAATCCGCAGGTCAGACGCTTCGCGAATGTCCGGTATTGCGAGGTCGTCGTCTCCGGAGAGACGCGAGATGAACGCGCGTGTCAGGGTAAACGGCTCGTCACGCGTTTCGAGTTGGTCGAGAGCGTCAACGCCGAAGCGGCACCGTATGGTGTCCGTCTTGGCGCCCACGGTTGCAGTCATGACGATGAACCGCACGCTGCGGTGGATCGGGAAGATGCGATGACGATTGTCGCAGCCATCAATCGACTCGACCGCCGCATGATCGAACAGATGACGACGCAGCGGTGCGCAGCCTGCGTCAGTAACTGTTCCCGCCGGGAGAATGAACCCGATGCGGCCGCTGCGGCGCGCCAACTGCATCGCGCGTTCGACAAACAGCTGACACACGTTGACGTGGGCGTGCGCCTCGACGCGATAGATTCCCGATTGACGCACGAACCCGGTGAGACTCCGCGCATCATCGCGGCGGACGTCGCGTTTCGAAGAGGCGCCGCTGTCGCCGCGAATCATGTCCCACGGCGGGTTACCGAGCACGGCATCGAAACCTGCGTTGCCGAGTGGCTCGCCTGCGTCTCCCGCGAACACTTCCGGAAACATCAGCGGCCAATGCAGGAATCGATGGCGCGCGGCGACGGTCCGTGCGGTGTCGAGAAGGCTCTTTCCAACCCGATGGGAAAGCGCACCACCGCGCCCGAGTAATTGATCCATCAAGTCCAAGAATGTGCCGCGCTCCGGAGGTTGATGATTGGGCCAGAACCAGCCGGAACACCAGAGGTCGAGCGCGTGCATGTAACGTCCGAGCCGTCCGTCCGGCGATTGCAACTCCGCCAGCGTCTTCTCCTTTTTACGCACAATCGCCGCAGAGTCATCCTTTTGATCCGCGAGCTGCAGACGCGTCTGGACGGCGTGACGAAGGACCGGGGCGAAATCCTCGGGCGAGAAGAGCCCGTCGTTTTGCCGTCCCGTGCTGCGCGAGCGTCCACCTCCCGGCTGCCGGCATACGTCCGCCGCCGACGCACCTACCAGGCTGTTGCCCGCCACCAACCGATGATCGAGAAACGTCAGCGGCTTGTCTGCCGCGAGCGTCGTCAACCACAGCGAGAGTCGCGCGACCTGCACGGCTGTCGGGTTCAGGTCGACGCCGAACAGGCAGCGTTGCGCAACCTCGCGCCGAAGCGCAATGCGATCGGCGGCGGTTACGTCTCCGCGGTGCCATTGGCCATCCCGGACAAGCGCATCCTCCACGGCCTCGGCCAGTTGGGTACACGCCGCGACCAGAAACGCACCGCTTCCCATGGCCGGATCGACGACCCGAAGACGCAGGATTTCACCGGCGGACTTGGCTGCTATCAACGGCCGCAGCGTCTCGCGCACAACATGTGCGGTGAGCGCTCGCGGCGTATAGAACGCGGCCGTCGACTTGCGAATGTCGCGCGTCCGCGTCAGCGCGCCGGCATCAGGCTCGTAGTCGAGCACCTGTTCGTAGATCGCGCCGAGTTCCTCGACATCGAGGTCGCGGTAGACGATGCGGCGCCGTCCGGCAGCGCGGCTGGGCGGTGTCGTGCTGACCGATAGCACCGCGTTCGCCATCACCTCGTCGTCGATGGCATCTCTATCGAAGGCACCTGTGCCCTGCGGTGAGAAAAGGCGTCCGTTGAACGCGGTGACCTTGAGCTCTCCGGCTCGGCACCCGGCATGTGCGAGCCGTGAGATGGCGTGGATCGCAGCCCACACGCCGCGATAACGCCGGCCGGTAAGTAGCGTCGAGACGATCGAATCGATGGTGTACCGATCACGGTAGATGGGATGCCACACAGGTACCAGGCCGCGCGCCTCGGCGAACAGCAGAAACAGGATGCGATAGAGGACGGTGAGCGACTGCTCGAGAAGAAGCTCCGGCGCCGCACGACGACGACCGTGCCGCAGCGCGCGTAGGAGCAGTTCGAGCGCCTCGAGAACTCCGACGGCGAGTGCGCCGCACACAGCGTCACCGTGCCGTGCCGACGCATCGACCGCGCGATCGAGCAGCCGCGGCGACGCAGCGACCGCCTCGGCGCGCGCAATCTCCCACAACACAACGAATGCCGCCGGGTCGCCGGCGAGCAGCGCCAGATCGAACTCCAGGTAGTGGCGGGACCATGTCCGGTGCGCATCAACTATCCGCAAGGACGTGCCGTTGATAGCGACAGACCACCGTTCGTCCGTGCGGACGGCATCCAGCACCGATTCGCGCCACGCGGCGTCGAGCGACTCGTCCCATCCAAGAACGGTGACAGGGAGCACCGGGCGGCCGCGGAAAGCCGCATCGATGCGCGTTGTGTCGGGCCGGTCGATCCGCTTGGCGACGGTGTAACCGAGAAGCTTCAGCACCGGAATGGCGATGCCGTCCGCGACGCTGCGCACACCGGAGGCGGGACCGAACAAAGCTTCCCGCCGCATCGACCATTCGTCGAGTGCACGAATCACATCGTGCGGTGGCACCGCGTGGCCTGCGAGGGCGGCCAGTTCGGTTTCGATGTACGAGGCGGTAAGCAGCCGGCCGCTGATGCCGGCGATCATGCTTGAAATGTGATGCCGAAGACGATTCCATCATCGTCCGCGCGCAAGCACCGCCAGCGCTCGAGCACCGCTTCTCGAGCCCGCGATCGCTCGACGCCCTGTTCGACCTGCGCCGTCTGCGCGGCCGCCGCTCGTTCGGCTCGCCGATCGAACAAGCCGGGCTGCAGCACGGACGCGGACAGACGCGCGTGCGACTCGCGCAGCGCGTGCAGCATTGACCGTTCGCGACGAATCGCGAGATCGAGCCATGGTCCGAGCGCCGCGGCTGTGGCGGTAAGCAGGTGCTGCCGGTGCCGTAGCGCAGCCCTGAGAAGATCTTGGTCAATCGCGGGCGTGCCACGCCTGTCGCTCAGGCCAGCGACGGTTTCGAAAACAGTGTGTCCCGTAGAATCCACGCACGAGCATCGGAACACCCAGATGGAGGCATGCGGCTGGCGCCGCACGAACGTGAGGAGCGGACGGTTCGCGAAAGACGGTGGGGTCGGGCTTCGCACAAGCACTTTCGCGACGCGGAGACGGGTGCCCTCAGCTTCAGCGTGGCCACGCAGAGCCGAAGCGTCGTGCGCTGCCAGTGCCGCCTCCATGCGCCCTGCGCGCTGGTCGAGACGACCGAGCAGCGATTCCTCGGCGGTGCTGCGGGCGACCAGTTGCACCGCGTGAACGCGGCGGGACTGTCCGAGACGATCGACCCGTCCGATGCGCTGCTCGAGCCGCATCGGTGTCCATGGCAGCTCGAGGTTCACCACGAGGCGACACCGGTGGTGCAGGTTAAGGCCTTCACTGGCCGCATCAGTCGCGAGCAGAACGCGGCTGCTTGCCGACGCGAACTGCCGCAGCACTTCGACGCGTTCACGCGCACTCAGTCCACCGTGAAGCTGGAGTGGAGCGAACTCCGCAAGATCCGTGGCGAGATGCAGAAGGGTGTCGCGGTACTCGGTGAAGACGAGGACGGGTTCGTCGGTGCGCCGAATCAGTCGCCGCAGTGCTGCCAATTTGCTTTCCGCCTGCGCAGCGCTGCAAGACCGATCGAAGAGCTGCTGCAGCGTCCGCATCTCTTCGTCGTGATTGCGTAACGCTGCAACGCCGAGCTCCGCACCCGGTTCCTCGTCTGTATCCGTATCAACGAATGGCAGCGTGAGCTGGTTTCCTGGTGTCGCCGGCGCTTCGGCCAGCAGCGTGATGCGGCGCTGGACGGAGCGGGCCAGCGATGATGCGCTCGAGCACGCGCGCCGCGTAAGAATCGAGGCAACGAGGCCTCCGGCCGACGCCGATTCCTCTCTCAGCCGCGCAACGTAGCGGGCAAGCGTGCGCTGCATGTCATCTTCATCGCGCGTGGGTCGGATCCGAAGCTGCAGCACGCGACGACCGTACGGAAGACCGATGCCGCGGCGCGTGCGGTGAAATGTCATCAGCGGAAATGCGCCGTCGATATCGCCCAGCGAACACAGTCGCCCGAATGCCTGTTCATCTCCAGAATGCGGGGTGGCGGTCAACATCACGACAGTCCTCGCCCGGCGTGCGAGAGCCGCCGCCGCGGTTGCACGGTCCGAAC
>Ga0310810_10001598_pt1 | contig 23879 bp, 19 predicted proteins | sample NCmetagenome_FD_207641 | JGI IMG/M metagenome (GOLD analysis project Ga0310810, IMG submission 207641) | Soil microbial communities from experimental microcosm in Duke University, North Carolina, United States - NC | ecosystem: Engineered > Artificial ecosystem > Soil microcosm > Unclassified ... | reverse complement strand
CGGCGGCATGTGGAAGCGTCTTGTATCACCAGCGCCCGCTGGCGTCAATCGTGGAAAGGAGGATTCTGACGACCGAAAGACGGGAGACGCTACCCGATGAAGAGCGCGTCTTCTTCGTCGGGATGCGCCGCGCCGCGCCGCGAGGAGCGGCGGAGTTCATGAATCGCCGCGAGTGCCGCTTTGATGCCGTTCAGGAACGCGAGTCCCTTTCCCGCGGGACCGAGCAGCGTCGGCACGGCGGCCATCACCTGCTCGGCACGGCGGCTCAGATCCGCGAACATCCTGTCGGCCCGCTCCACCTGGGCGGCGGCCAGAGTGGTCATCCGGGCGGCTTCGGACGTGATGGTCTGCAGGTTCGAGACGACCGGATTCAGATTTTGCTCGAGACGATCAGCGACCTGCCCGATGCGCCGGGCGGCGGACATCGCAAACACGATCGCCGCAACCTGAATGACTGCCATGACGAGGACCGCCACGGCGATGATGCCGAGCCAGACGTTGGTCACGCCTCGGGCTCCGCGGCCGGGCGGAACTGACGCGCGGCATCGACGACCTTTTCACGTCCTTCGCGCGCACGCTGCCCGAGGTAATCGCGGGTTTCTTCGCCGGTGGCCGGCGCGAAGAGCAGCGCAACGGCGGCACCGGCGACCGCTCCGGCCACAAAGGCGAGCAGCACCGCGCCGCCCCCGACACTGTCGTTTTTTGCCATCGAAATCGCTCTAAAAGATGCTGACCCTGACGTTCAAGTACTTTTTCGGATCGGCGCGAATATCCTTCACCAGATTGTGGACTTCGGTGACCGTGGTATTCATGTTCTCATACAACTGCTTGTCATGCAGCAGCCGTCCCGCGGTTCCCTCGCCCTGATTGAGCGACGCCGCGAGCCGATCGAGGCGATCCGCCATCGAATTCAAGCGGTTGTATAGCTCGGCGTCGGTAACCAGCTTGCCTGCTGTTCCCTCCCCTTTGCTTATCCGACCCGTGATTGCATCGAGGTTGCTGGTCGCCGACGTCACTGATTTGCTCAAGGCGTCATTGTTCAGCAACTGGCCGAGGCTGCCTTCGCCGTTGCGGAGCCGCGCCGTCACCATCTGCAGATTCTCGAGCGACGCCTCCAGCGACCGCGCCGCGGCGGGGTCATTGATCAGACGCCCGATGGTGCCGCGGCCCGAATTGAGGTTGCGGGTCAACGCCTCGGCGGAGTCGACAAATTCATTGAGCTCCACATACAACTTGTCGTCGGTCACCAGCTTTCCGAAGGTGCCGCGTCCCTGGCGCACGTCCTCGAGCAGCGCGTTGGTCTGTTCCAGCGTGCGCGTCCCCGCCGCCGCCGCGGCGGCCAGGGAACCGGGCGGAGGAGCGCTCCGCACATATCCCCACTCCGGAACCGACGTCCCCTGACTGTTGGCCGTGATATCGACCGCGGCCTCTCCAAGCAGCGACACGGAGCCAAGGGTTGCCGTTGATCGATCCGTGATGCGCGGCTGCTGGTCCTTGTTCACCTGCATGGTGACCTCGACCTTGTCGCCCACGAAGTTCATCCCGGTGACGGACCCGACCTCCACACCCGCGACGCGGACCGGGGCACCTTCCTTCAATCCTTCAATATCGGGGAACACCGATTTGACGTGGTAACGCTGCCAGAAAAACCCACCCTCGCCGCTGACCATGAATATGACCAGGGCAGCCATGACGAGTGCGAAGACCGACACGAGGCCAATCTTCAGCTCCGACCAGGCGAGTGAACGCGTGCGCGGCATTGCTTACATCCTTCTATGACAGGAACGTTTGAATGTAGGGATCCTTCGAGCTGCGCAACTCGACGGCATTCCCTTCGAAAGTAATCAGTCCTTCTTTCAACATGATGAATTCCGCTTCGTCACATTTCTCGGCATCCGCGGGAACGATGTCGATTCTGCCCGCGCGGCGAACCGCTTCATGCGTCGCGACGAAGAAGGCATCACGCAACTGGTGCGTCACCACGATTGAGCTCACGTTTTCCACGTCACGGAGCTTGACGACCTCTTCGTCAACCGTGGTCGCCGTAATCGGGTCGAGTCCGGTCGTCGCTTCGTCGTAGAGCAGCGTCGGCGGCTTGTACGACATCGCCCGCGCAATGGCGACGCGCCGTCGCTGTCCGCCCGACAGCTCCGACGGCATCTTGTCGATGTGTTCGCTGAGCCGAACGAACCCGAGCACTTCCTCGACGCGCCGGCGAACCTCCTCGAGCGGTGTGTCGGTTTCTTCGTACAGCTTGTATCCAACATTCTCCGCGACGGTGAGCGAATCGAACAGGGCACCTTCCTGGAACACCATGCCGAGATTGGCGCGAACCTTCATCATCTCCGCTTCCAGCATCCGGTCCACCCGCGACCCATGCACCCAGATCTCTCCGCTGTCCGGCTTCAGCAGACCGAGGATCAATTTGAGAATCGTCGATTTCCCCGACCCACTCGCCCCCAGGATGATCTTGGTATGTCCGGGCAGCAGCGAGAAGCTGATGTCGCGGAGCACGACTTTGTCGTCGAAGGCGAGCGAGACTCGCTCGAAGACAATCGCCGGGCTCTCGGCGGCTGAGCGCCGTTCAAGCACCGCCGAATCACGAACTGCAACGGCTGCCATCAGTACAACAGCGTAATCATCAATCGCGTGACGAAGAAGTCGACCGCAATCACCGCCACCGACGCCGCCACCACCGCTCTGGTCGTCGAACGGCCAACGCCCTGGGTGCCGCCCGAGGTCTGGAGACCGACGTAGCAGCCGATCGTCACAATCACGTAGCCGAGCACGAACGGCTTGAAAATGCCCATCCACGCGTCCTGCGCATAGAGCGCCTCGGTGATGGACGTCCAGTACAGACTCGACGCGACACGCAACTGATAGACGGCGACGATCCATCCGCCAAGCACACCGACCGTGTCGGCAATGACGGTGAGAACCGGCGTCATGAACACGCCTGCCAGCACCCGCGGAACCACGAGCTTACGAATCGGGTCCGTTCCGAGCGCCCGCAGCGCGTTGATCTGGTCGGTGACCATCATCGATCCCAGTTCGGCTGCAATGCCCGAACCGACGCGTCCAGCCAGCATCAGGCCCGTCAGCACCGGACCAAGTTCTTTGATCATGGAGGCGCTCACCAGCCGGCCGACAAACGGCCGCGCCCCGAACTGATCGAGCGTCACGCCACTCTGCAGCGCGAGCACTGCGCCGGTGAAGAAGCCGGTCAGCAAAACGACGGTCAGCGATCCGATGCCGATCAGGTCCAACTGCTCCACCAGATCGTGGTAGTAAAACGGCCGCGAGAAGATGCCGCGAATCGTGACCGACTGCAGGCGGATGTACTCCTGCACCTCGAATATCGCGCTCTTCGGCCACTCCGCCAGCAGCGTCAGCACGCGTCAGCGACCTGCCTGCAGGCTGGTCAGCCCCAGCTCGCGGTTCCGCAGCGATTTCAACGTGTCGCGGATTGTGGCCGCGCGTTCGAAATCGAGATTGGCGGCGGCGCTCTTCATCTCGTGCTCGAGCCGCAGGATCTCGGCATCGAGCTCCGCTTGCGTCCGGAACATCTGCGCCTCGCGAGCCGGCGGCGTGACGTAATCGCGTTCGTAGACGCTCGACATCACATCCTCAATGGCGCGCACGACCGATTCCGGCGTGATTCCGTGCTCCTCGTTGTACGCTGCCTGCAGCGTGCGCCGCCGCTCGGTCTCGGCGATCGCGGATTTCATCGATTCGGTCATCGTATCTGCATACATGATGACCCGGCCGTTGACGTTTCGGGCCGCGCGTCCGGAGGTTTGAATCAACGAGCCGCTCGACCGCAGGAATCCCTCCTTGTCCGCATCCAGGATGGCGACGAGGGAGACTTCCGGCAGGTCCAACCCTTCGCGCAGCAGGTTGATACCGACTAGGACGTCGAAGGCGCCCCGCCGGAGATCGCGGAGGATTTCAATGCGCTCCAGCGTGTCGATGTCCGAATGCAGGTAGCGCACCTTGACGCCGAGCTCCTGGTAATAGGTTGTCAGGTCTTCCGCCATGCGCTTGGTCAGGGTGGTAACGAGCACCCGCTCCTTCCGCTCGGCGCGGTCGCGGATTTCCTTCAGCAGGTCGTCCACCTGGCCGCGAACCGGACGCACATCAATCGGGGGATCCATGAGCCCCGTGGGACGGATTACCTGCTCGACGACGACGCCACCGGCTTTCGACAGCTCGTACGGGCCCGGTGTCGCCGACACGTAGACCACCTGATGGACGCGCTCCGCCCACTCCGCGAAGTTCAAAGGCCGGTTGTCCAGCGCGGACGGAAGGCGGAAGCCGTAGGCGACGAGCACCTCCTTGCGCGATCGGTCGCCGGCGTACATCCCGCGAACCTGCGGAATCGTCTGGTGGCTCTCATCGACAATGACGAGCGCATCTTCCGGCAAATAGTCGAGCAGCGTCGGCGGCGGCTCCCCGGGAGCGCGGCCGGTCAGATGGCGCGCGTAATTCTCGATGCCGTGGCAGTAACCGATTTCCCGGATCATCTCGAGATCGAACATCGTGCGCTGATGGAGGCGCTGCGCCTCGAGCAGCTTCCCTTCTGACTCGAGTAAGCCGCGATACCATCCGAGTTCCTCCTTGATGGTCTGCACCGCCTGCTTGGTCCGATCGCGCGACGTCACGAAGTGCGACTTTGGATAGACCGCGACCTTGTCGAGACGACGAATCACTTTGCCGGTGAGGGCATCGAACCACGCGAGCTCGTCCACCTCGTCGCCAAACAGCCCGATGCGCAGCGCGTGCTCTTCGTACGACGGCACGACCTCGACGATGTCGCCGCGAACACGGAACGCGCCGCGGCCGAATTCGGTGTCGTTGCGCTCGTACTGGATTTCAACCAGTTTGCGCAGGATCTGATCGCGCCCAATCCGCTGCCCCACCTCGAGTGGCAGCAGCATCCCGTAGTACGCCTCCGGAGACCCAAGGCCGTAGATGCACGACACACTCGCCACGATGATGACGTCGCGTCGCTCGAACAGCGAGCGCGTCGCTGACAAACGCATCCGGTCGATCTCGTCGTTGATCGTGGCTTCTTTTTCGATGTACGAGTCGGTCGCCGGCACGTAGGCTTCTGGCTGGTAGTAGTCGTAGTAGCTGACGAAGTATTCGACCGCGTTATTCGGAAAGAAGCGTTTGAACTCCTGGTAGAGCTGGGCGGCCAATGTCTTGTTGTGCGCCATGACCAGGGTCGGCCGGTTCACGGCGGACACTACCTGCGCCATCGTGAACGTCTTCCCCGATCCGGTGACGCCAAGCAGCACTTGATGCTTGTCTCCCCGGTTCAGTCCCTCGATGAGCTCCGGGATCGCACGCACCTGATCCCCGCGGATCTCGAAATCGGTGACAAGGCTAAAGCGGTCGTACACGGAGGGCATGAAAATCCCTGATCGTACCACGTTGAGACGCGTTGGTTGGGGTTTGGAATTCGCCCTTCGCGATTCGCGCGAATTACTTGGTCTTGCTCGGCGGCTCCTGATAAGGCGCGAAGTAGCCGCGACGGGCGAGGATTTTGGAGCCCTTCAGGTCAGGACGAGTGACGCGGATTTCGACTTTCCGCCATGCGCCGTCCTGCTTCGTGTTCGTCGAGGTGTAGGCGAGACTGTACTGCGCACGGATTTGCGCCACCACTTTGTCGTACGACGCGTCGATGTCCTTCATCGTCGACGGAAAGAACGCCTGGCCGCCGGTCGCTTCGGCAATCTGCATCAGGTGCGCGCGCTCCTCGATGCGGCCACGCGAATGTTCGAGGAACCCGACGGAATAGACGGTCACATCAGAGGCACGGATGAGTGTCATCAGATCGCCAAAGCTGATCGTGCTATGCGTGTCGCCGCCGTCGGTGTACAGGACAAGGATCTTCCGGCCTTCGTCTTCCGAAGCGCCATCCAGGTAAACGCCCATCGCGTCGTACAGCGCCGTCTCGCCGTCCGGCGTGCGTCCGCGAATCCGTTCGACCATGCGCGGGAAATCCTTCTGGCCGTATTTCGCCACGCGGACTTCGGTATCGAAGTCGACGAGCGTCATATCTTTTGCGTCGCTGAGGGTATTGAGAAACTTGACGGCAGCGGAACGCGATAGCTTGATGTCCTCCGTCATGCTGCCGCTCGTGTCGAACAGCAAACCGACGTGCATTTCGGGACCATTCTCGATGTCGGTCCCACGCGCGAAGTACTTGATCGCCTGCTTCTGGCCGTCTTCGAGGACCTCGAAGTCGTCGAGCGTCAGGTTGGTGAGGTACTCGCCCTTGCGATCGACGACCGTCACGCCGAAGGTTGCGAGGTCGATGCCCGTCCGGAAGGTCGGCGTCTGCGCGCCGAGGTTCGACATACCACACGCGCTAATGGTTGCCGCGATCACGAACAGCAGGCGTCTCTGCATCGACAAGCCCAATCCTACACCTGTCAGACGCCACTAGAACCCGCGATATACCGTAATGCGGGCAGTTTGCGTCCCGCGGCCACCATCGGTGCGAGGCGCTTGGAACCCGTAGCCCCAGTCGACTGACAACAATGTCCGAAACGGGCCAGCCGACTCGACACCGCCGCCGATGCCCGAATACATCCGTCCCCCTGAAGCCGAGCCAGGATCGTGAACATAGGCGGCGTCCGCAAATGCGTCGATCCGCACGCCGCGGGTCGTCCAGACTGTCGCACTTCGGACGACTGCCCCACGGTCGTAGCGGATCGATGAGGTCGGATACCCGTGCAGCGGGTTGTCGAATGCATCAAAGCCGAATCGGCTGAAGCGATCAAGATCCCGGCCACCCATCCAAGACATCTCCAAACGGGAGGCAACCGATGGACGGACGGCGATGGTGCGGGTAATCCGCGCGCCGTAACGCTGATAATCACGCGTGGCAGCATCGAAGCTGCCGGGCAATCCCCACCGCCGCCACCCAGAGCGCCGCACAGGATTCCACCAACCCCGCAGACCCCACGGGCCGCGATCGGCGTCGATCGCCAGCAGCGTGCCGTGATCAACGACGCTGCCGGGGACTTCGAACAGCGGCGGAGTATTCCCCGTCCGTTCGAGCGATGTGATGGCCAGCGAATAGTCCGCCGTCAGCCGCATTCGCGACGTCAGCGGACGCAGCACACCAATCGAAACGTAGCCCGGCCGTTGCAGGAGGTTTTCCGAGTACTGTTCGCGGCCGTTCCGAAAGACTCGATCGCTGTATTGCGCACCAATCGCGAACACTTTGCCGTGCGCCTGCCATTTCGTACCGGCAATAGCCGGAATCGCCCATGACGCCTGTCCGAATACGCCACCGAAAAACATGTTGAGCTGGGCACCCCGCCCCAGCAGATCAAGATTCACGTAACTGAGGCCTGCGAAAGAGAGCGGCCGCGAAATATTTGGATCGACGAGGACACCGCCGATCACGCTACGGATCGTGTGGCTGCCACCAGTCGTCGCGGTACGCTCCGAGTTTCCGCTTCGCCTGACGAGATAACGCAGTCCGTCGCCTGTCTCGCGCAGCATCACATTGTCAGACGCGAACGCCTCCGTGAGTTGGTTAGCGAAACGGGGACTGTTGACGTCATAGTGGCGCACGCTGATCGTCCGGTGAATCGGGGTGCGAAAGCCGGCAGCCTCGTAGGCCTGGAAGATTTTCGTTTCGATGGGCAGCCACACGGTGAAGCCGTCGACCGATAGCGGTCCAAATTCGTCTACCTGCTCCGACGAGACGACGGCGCCACGCAGGTCGCGCTGGACGGTTTGCAGCCGGCGAAGCGTGAATTCGTTCCTGTCGATCCACGCACGCCCGCTGGCCAGACCGCGGCCACCGCTCCTCGGCTCGAAGCGGACGACATAACACCAGCTGTCGCCCACCTGCTCCTCCCCGCCAAGCGCATATCGATATGCGTCGTCGAGCGTGATCAGGAGTGGCGGTGTGGTTATGCGCTCGGCTTCGATCAGTGGAAGCTGGGGAGGCGATGCCGCGCCGCCACCGGCAATTGGCGCCCCGTTCACGCGGATGCTTCGCTCCTCGATGTTCGTGCCCTCCGGCCCGCGAAAGATCGTCGTGTCCGCCGTGATGGTGATGGGCGCCGCAACGTCCGGCATCTCGAACAACAAGGTTGTTGACCCACTGGCGATGGTTGTCTTGACGACGGCATCCTGCCGGCGTTGCCGGGCCTGGTAGCGCGCGAGGATTTCGCCGACGGTTAAACGTCGTGCTCCCGTCACCTCGACGAGCGCAGGCCGCCGGACGGAAAAGTCTTGCAGGACGTTCCAGTTCAGACCGACCACCGGAAGAAGGACGCGCTCGCCCTCTGGTGTCAGCGATGCGCGAAGCAAATCTTCGAGAGCCGGGTTCGACGTGGGTCGCAGACGGACCCACGTCGAGCCGACCGGGCTCGACGCCGCCGCGGTCGGCGCCGATCGAACGATGGCATCGACGTACGGAATCAAATCGTCAAGCGTTAGACGAGTATGTGCAAAGGCGTCAGCGTCGATGACGATGCGGAGGTCGAGTTCAGCCGCGCGAAGCTTGGTGATCTCCGTTCGAAGGTCGAACACGACCTCGTCCATACGTCGACGTTCGATGGGCGGCGATATAAGAACTGCGATCTTCGCTCCAGCGTTGGCGGCCGACGAAACGAGACGGAGCCTTCTCTCTTCCGGGCCATTACTCGTCACGAGCAGCTGTACGCCTTCAAGCGATCCAGGCGCGAAGGGTGGGGCCGATTCCAGTTCGGCCGCGTCGATGCCGATAACCAGGCAAGAGACACATGGGGTTTGCTGACCGCGATCATCGTCCGCCATCTGGGCGGCACGGGCCGGCATAACGGCCAGCGCCGCCAGGGCGACCGCCGCAACGGGGCGTATAATTTGAGGTTGGCGCCTGCTTCTACCGGCTCGTATGCGCAGGGGTACTGGCGACGACGACAGCCATTCGACGTCGTTTTCGCGGGCGCGACTACGGAGCGCCCGTTTGTAATGCCGGAAAAACACGCCAGTCAGGTTCACTAGTTAATGAGGTGCGTCGCCGTCTGCCAGACCGAACTGCTCATCAGGATGCTCGATGAAGCCCTGATGCCCAGTTTCGACGTCGAATTCCTGGTCGAGAGCAAGCCGCTCGCCCGCAAGCTCCACGACGCTCACCTGAACGTATTTACCGGCGATCCCCGCCGGACCGACACCTACCTGAAAGCCGACATCACTCCCGCCACCTGCGTCATCGTCGAGGAAACCGCGAAACGAAGCCTGCGCCGGATTCTCGAAGCGATTCGCGACGCGGGCGCCGCGCTGGTATATGTCATCGGCATCGGTCGGGGCGACGCCCACAAGCACGAAGAAGAGCTGCGGACGGTGTTCCCGGAGGTCAATTACCTTCCGATTGCCGAGTTGTTCGGCCAGCCACTGTTGATCGAATTCAGCCGCTCGCTGACGCGTCTCAAGGTGCAGCAGTACCAGCGGTTCTTCAACGATGCGGACCGGGTGCTGATTCTCATGCACAACGATCCGGATCCCGACGCGATGGCCAGCGGCCTTGCACTCCGGAACGTGCTGCGCCGCACCAAACAGACGGCGGTGATTGGAGCCCAACTCGGCGCGACACGTCCGGAAAACCTGCGGATGCAGAACCTGCTCGACATCCAGGTCGAGATCATCACCGCCGACCAACTCGCCGGCTTCGATCGGATCGCGATGGTTGACGTGCAGCCCCATTACTTCGGTCCGGAGTTTCACCGCGTCGATCTCGTCATCGATCATCACCCCGAGCAACCGGGGTACAGCGCCGTATTCAAAGACATTCGTCCGAACTACGGCTCGACGTCAACCATTCTGACCGAGCACTTGCGGGCTGTCGACGAGCACATTTCCGAGCGGACCGCCACCGCGATGCTCTACGCAATCAAGTCGGACACGCTCTTCTTCAATCGTCAGGCGAACCGGGTGGATCTCGAGGCGTTTTCGTATCTGTACCCTCTTGCCGACGCCGCCATGATCCGCAAGATGGAAGGGGCGGAAATCACGACGGATCGCCTCGAGTATGTGCTCAAGGCGAAGCAGAACGGACGGCTGGTCGAGCAGGTCTTCTGCTCGTTCGTCGGCACGTCGCCACGCGAAGATTTCATCCCCTACGTTGCCGATTTCTACCTACAGCTGGAGGACGTGAAGTGGACGATCGTGTCGGGAATCGTCAATGACTCGCTGGTGATGTCGGTCCGCAATCTGGGCTACTCGCGCAACGCGGGCGAGTTCGTGCGGAAGTACTTTGCCGACATTGGCAGCGCTGGCGGCCATCGCTCGATGGCGAAGGCCGTCGTGCCGTTGCGCGCGTTCCGCGACAAGTTCGGCAATCTGCAGGCGGATCAGTTCACCGACAAAGTGCTCGCGCTCGCGCTCGAGTTCCTCCACGAGCACCAGCCTACGGACAAGCGCCTGGTAAAGGCGTGATGGTCCTGCTGAAGCCGGACTCCACCGATGCTTGTTCCCGGAATCAGGCTGGTTCTGAACACCAGTCTGCATCCGGCGAGGATCACCCGTGGGGTCCGCCCTCAGGCGGACCTGAAGGACTCCCTATGAACCCGACGGTTTGAAGAGCGCGAGGTCGATCGACTCCCCCATCGCCTTGTAGCCTGCGTCATTTGGATGCAGGTGGTCGCCCGAGTCAAACGCGGGGTTGATCCGTGCCGGCGCCGACATATCGCGCACCACCATGTCGAAGTCGATCACACCGTCATATGCGCGGCTGGTTCGAATCCACTGGTTCAACGCTTTCCGCTTCGCTTCGCCTTCCGGTGAGAAGTAGGCTGCCCCTTCGTAAGGCGTGAGCGTTGCGCCGTAGATCTTCAAGCCTCGTTGATGCGCCCGATCGATCATCTGCTTGTGCGCCGCGATCAGGTCATCGGCCGTGGCCACGATGCCGTTCTGACCGCTAGTACCGATGTCGTTAATCCCTTCCATTACGACGACGTGTGTGACGCCCGGCATCGCGAGTACGTCACGGTCGAATCGTGCGAGCGCGTTGATGCCGGCGTTGCCTCCGAAACCGACAGGCGCGACGCCTTCGCTGAGCACCCGGTTTCCAGCGATGGCCACGTTCATCATCGCGACGCCGCCGCCTTGTGACGCCAGGCGGCGAGCGAGATGGTCGGGCCAGCGGTTATTCGTGTCCGGCGTCGAGCGCGTACCGTCGGTAATGGAATCGCCGAATGCCGCTATAGCACCCGTACGCGCGGCCGCAACGACTTCCACTCGTGACAGCAGGAACCAGGATCGCGTAATCGCGGCGCCCTGGAACGCCGGTTCGCCGACGTGATTGCCTGTGGCTGACACGTAACTGGTCTGGTTCGCACCGTTGTGGAACGTAATCGGCGACGAGCCGCTGCCAAGATCTCCCGGTACAAACAGGTCGACGGCGAGGTCGGCAAATGCGGGAACGGAGAGATCCACGGGATCGCTCAAGATGAGACCACCCGCCGGAACACGAAAGGCAGCGCTGCCGTTGACCGTCAGCTTACGGACAGACGCCGGCACGATCGCAGACTCCTTGTTACGAAGTGCGATCGACGCGCCGCCGACATTGAGGGCCGCCGTGCCGAAGGTGTTCGCGAAGACAACGCGTGCACGCGTCCCCGCAATGGAGGTGCGAACGATTTGCCGCAGCGTCTGATTGTTTGGCGTAATGGGTGCTGGCCCCGGCGGCGCCTGCACAATCGGTGGCGCGCCGGCAGTCGCGGCTGGCGCAGGCGCAGCCGCAGCCGCCGGAGGCAGCATCGGAGCGCGGGCGACCACCGCGGTAGCCCATGTCGCCACCCAATGGTCGGTCGCCTTCGTCTGCGCGGGGGCAGACGATGCGGTCAACACCAGGACGCCGAGTGTGATCAACGTTCTTCGCATGGCCTGCATGATGCCTCCACTCCGCTGAGTGCTCTAACGCGGCGGCGTCATTGTAACGACGTCCACGTCATCGCGCACGATCCAGCGCTTGCGTGACGTCGCCGACGATGTCCTCGCGCGCCTCACATCCAACGCTGAAGCGGATAAATCCTTCGCCAATCGCGTCACCAGCCCAGCGAGCCCGCCGTTCGGCCATCGAATGGACGCCGCCAAAGCTGGTTGCCTCGCGCACGAGGGTCAACGAACCGAGGAATGCCTCCGCGCGCGGGCGAGTGCCGATGTCGAAACTGACAATCGTGCCGAACGCACGCATCTGACGGCGCGCAATGTCGTGGCCCGGATGCGAAGGCAGCCCTGGATAGTGAACGGCCGCGATGTCCGACCTCGCGGCGAGCGACTCCGCCAGGCACAACGCGGAGTCGCACTGCCGTGCCACGCGCAGCGGGAGCGTCGGAAGTGACCGATGCGCCAGCCACACTTCCATCGGACCCGCGATGGCCCCGTGCTGCGTCCGCCATGTGCGAAGCGCGTTCAGCTTCTCCTCGTCGCGCGTCGCCACGTGCCCGAGAATCAAGTCGCTGTGGCCCGTGATCGCCTTGGCATCCGATGCGACGACGAAATCGGCGCCGAGCGCCAGCGGCTGTTGTAGATACGGTGTGGCGGTGGTGTTGTCCACCGCCACGGTGATGCCTCGCGCATGTGCGGCTTCCACCATCGATGTGATGTCGCAGATATCCAGCTGCGGGTTCGTAGGCGTCTCGACCCAAACCAGCCTGGCTCCGTCCAGTGCACCCAACTGCGCGTTGTCGCGTGTGGGCACTAACCGGATCTCGATCCCAAGCCGCTCGAACCAGCCGGCTGCCAGCCGACGGATCGTGTAGTAACAGTCGGCTGGCAGGACGGCCGCGTCGCCGGGACGCAGTGTCGTTCCGAGGACCGCATCGACCGCCGCCATGCCCGAAGAAAAGACGACGGCCTCCCCGCCTTCGAGAATTCGCAGTGCGTTTTCCCACGCGGTCCACGTCGGGTTGTGGAAGCGACCGTAGGTCAGCGCGTTATCCGCGGGGTCGCCGGGCGACGTGTAGGTCGAGGAAAACTGCGGTCCAGGGAGAAACGGGCCCGGTTCGCTTCGGGTGCGAAAGCCCGCGTGGACGATCTCGGTATCGCGATGCATGCGCATTTCCTTAACCATGAAGGCACGCTTCGCGCGCGAGGCACGAAGCACACGAAACCACACTTGTTCTTCGTGTGCTTCGTGGAAGCCGTATGGCCATCGTGGTTCACACTCGCCGGGAACAGTTATGCGAGCGACGAGGGTTCGTGTGAATCGGCGCGCGCCAGCTGATCGCCGCTGGCGCCTACAATCGGCTCGATGAACTGATGGTAGGCGTCCTCGTAGCCACGCTCCATCAATTCGGCGGTCGAGTGACGCCGATCCGACGCTTCATCATATGCGCCGCTGACGTCGAAAGGACCAACGGGATTGTGCGCGGGACGAACCACGTAACAGGAGTCGAAACGCAGGCGCGCAACATTGACAGCGTCGTGCAGCGCGGCCGCTTCGGCGGCGGCGAGGAACTCGCCGAGACGGCTCCGGACATCGAGCCGCGGTGTCCGCAATCGATGAGGGGCAAACGCGGTCGGGACGGCCGTGACCACGATCACCTGCGACACGGCCGCTGCGGCCAGTTCGTCGAACAGTCGAATGACCGCTCCAGGCCGGTCGCAGAGCCGATGCGTTTCGCCGCGCCAGAACCCGTCCGCGGCAAACGTCACCAGCCGTGGTTCACACACGACCGGAGGCGTCAAGGCAGCCGCCATGAGATCCAGGGCGTGCTCACGGCCGGCGCCCGCCAGATCGAACGCCTCCGCGCGGCGCTCGCGCCCGGCGCGCGGCGCGATGAAATCGCGCCGGTACGGCTCGCGCAGCAATGCTGCAACGACGTCGCCGCGCGCGTCGAGATCGGTCGCGACGATCATCAACTCGCGAAACCCCGGTTGCCCCACGCTGTCGGCAAGGACGTCCGCGTAACGTCGTCCAGCGTCCGGTGGCGGCTGCGGGTCGCGGGATGCCCCACGAATCAGCTGCCAGATGGTTTGCGAGAAGACGCCAATGGCGTGCGTCGCCTCGAACGGCGCGCCCGCGATGCCCGACCACGGCGTGCCCAACGCCCGCCGTCTCCCCTGCCACTGCGATCTGGCAATGCCGACGGACACTGCAATTGAGGCGATTGCAGCAATCACGATCGCGATCACCACCTGCGCCAACGGCCGAATCGACCCAGCCGATTCCGTGAACACGACGAGGAGCGTGGGAAACAGGAGCGAGACGAGAAGCGTGAGTAACGCCCACAGCGCGACACGCATTGCCCGCGTCCATGGGTAGAGGCCGCGCGATTGCGGCGAGCGCCAGATGCCTGCTGGCTCCCACAGTCGTCCGCTGCCGTCGATCGCGGAGAGCATCGCGCCCGCCGCGCCGACACCGTGACCGGCGACGAGGTCGATCCTGACGCCTGCCTCCTGAAAGGCGCGCAGTACACCGGCGTGGTAGGCGCCGTGCGCGCCGGTCCCGCAAAGCACGAGCGCGGTGCGGCGCGAAGGGGAGTACTGCACTAGTCTGCGTCGTGAATCGTGCTGAGTTTGACGAGCTCGAACCTCTTGCTCCCGCCCGGGGTGACGACTTTTACTTCGTCGCCTTCTTCCTTGTTCAGGATCGCGCGGCCAATCGGCGAGGCCGTTGAAATCATCCCCTTCTCTGCATCGGCGTCTTCCGGCATCACGAGCTGATAAATCAGCACGGCGCCCTCGCTGTCGCGAAGATGCACCGTGGAGCCGAAGCCCGCGCGGTCGCGCGGAATCCGGTCGAGATTCATCAGCTGGATCTCGCTCACTCGCCGTTTGAGCATCGAGAGACGCGCGTCGACAATGCCCTGGCGTTCCTTCGCCGCCTTGTACTCCGCGTTCTCGCGCAGATCGCCGTGCTCGCGGGCGCGCTGGATTTCCTTCGGCAGATCGATTTTCAACTCACGCTCGAGCGCGGAAATTTCGTCGGTGAATCGCTTGAGGATCCGATCCTTCACAACGAAATCGACTTTAACATACCGGTGGTGAAGACGATCTCCTCACGGCAGAACGCGCTCGTACGTGCCTACCGTGACCTCGCGCGGACGCCGGATCCGAGCGGACGACGGCTGCTCCTCGACGGCGTCCATCTTGTGCGCGAAGCCCACGCGGCCTCGCTACCGTTTGAAAGCGTCGTCATCGCACGGTCACATCTGCATCGCGAGACCGAGGAACACGCACTCGGGCAGTCGCTGGAACGCGCCGGAGTGGATGTCGTCAGCGCTGGCGATCCGGTGTTCGACGCGGTGAGTCCCGTCCGTACGCCCAGCGGCATCGTCGCCATCACGCTTCGGCATCCCACCACGATGCAGACGATTCTCACGCCCGCGCGGCTCTTCGTGCTGGTGGTGGTTGATGTGCAGGATCCCGGCAATCTCGGCGCACTGATGCGCATTTCAGAAGCGGGTGGCGTCACGGGCATGATAGTCGCCGGCGATTCGGCGAGCCCGTTTTCATGGAAGGCAGTCCGCGGCAGCATGGGAAGCGCCCTGCGCCTCCCGGTCACGCGAGGTCCGTCGATTGATGTCGTGATGCAGGAACTGCGGAAGGCCGGAACGAAGATGGTCGCCGCCGTTCCACGCGGCGGTCCTGATCCGGATGTGGTTGACTGGTCAGGCCGCATTGCCCTGCTTCTCGGCGGCGAAGGCCAGGGCCTCGGCCGCGACATCGTCGCGGCAACGGATGAGCGCGTCACCATTTCGATGGAGTCCCCCGTCGAATCGTTGAATGTGGCTGCGTCGGCAGCGATCATGATTTACGCGGCTCGCCGCGGACGACGATGAGTGATGGACTGTTTGACGAAATAGATCGTTCGGATCGTTCTGGACGTTCGAATCGTTCGGCGGCGGGGACTCCACTCGCCGAACGGATACGGCCTCGCACTCTCGATGAGGTCGTCGGCCAGGATGACATTCTCGGTCCGGGGAAGCCCTTGCGCGAGGCGATCGAACGCGACCTCCTGCAGTCGATCATCCTCTGGGGGCCCCCCGGCACCGGCAAGACGACGCTGGCGCGAATCATCGCGGACATGACGAAGGCGGAGTTCGTCCCGTTCAGCGCGGTGCTTTCGGGCATCAAGGAAATCAAGGACGTCATGGCGGCTGCGCAGCTGCGCCGCCGCACCAGCGGCCGCAGGACGATCGTCTTCGTCGACGAAATCCACCGCTTCAACAAGGCGCAGCAAGACGCGTTCCTTCCGCGCGTCGAATCCGGCGACATCGTTCTGATCGGCGCGACGACCGAGAACCCGTCGTTCGAGGTGAACGCCGCGCTGCTCTCGCGATCTAAGGTGTTCGTGCTGCAGCCGCTCGATGCTGCTGCAATTGAAACGATCCTCCGGCGTGCGCTGGCCGACCGCGAACACGGCCTTGGCGGCACGGATTTGCGCGTCAGCGACAACGCCGTCGGCGCCATTGCGCGGTTTGCCAACGGAGATGCCCGCACCGCACTCAACCTGCTGGAGTTTGCGGCGACCGCAGCGCCGACGCATCCGGACACAGGCGTGCGCGAGCTGGACCTGCCGCAGCTCGAACAGTCGATTCAGCGGCGGGCACTTCTCTACGACAAGACCGGCGAAGAGCACTACAACCTGATTTCCGCGCTCCACAAGTCGATGCGCAACAGCGATCCTGACGCGGCCGTCTACTGGATTGCGCGGATGCTCGAGGCCGGCGAAGACCCGCTTTACATCGCCCGACGCATGATTCGCTTTGCGTCAGAGGACGTCGGCAATGCGGATCCGCAGGCACTGGTCGTCGCGGTCGCCGCGAAGGATGCGGCGCATTTCATCGGCATGCCCGAAGGCAACAACGCGCTTGCACAGGCGGCGATCTACCTCGCGACCGCTCCGAAGAGCAATGCGGTCTACACCGCCTACAGTGGAGCCGCTGCCGACGCCCATCGCGAAGCCGCCGAGCCGGTGCCGCTCCACCTTCGGAACGCGCCGACGAAGCTGATGAAAGATCTGCATTACGGGAAGGGCTATCAGTACGCGCACGAGGAGCCGGACGCGATAGCCGATATGGACTGCTTACCGCCTTCACTTGCTGGCAAGAAGTACTACAACCCGACGGACCGCGGGTTCGAGAAGGAGATCAAACGGCGGCTCGAGGGGTGGGAGAAGCTCAAAGAAACACGCCGCCAGCGAAAAGACTAGTGTTCTAGAATCTGCGCGAGTCGGATCGAACGTGGGGCCAAAAGACTCGCCGGCAACGGTGACCAGGCTGCTCCGCGCGTGGGGCGATGGCGACGAAGGCGCGCTTGAACGCCTGACGCCGCTGGTCGAAGCGGAGCTGCGCCGTCTGGCCCGCGGCTACATGGGGCGCGAACGGAAAGATCACACACTCCAACCGACGGCGCTCGTGAACGAAGCCTTCATTCGACTGACCGATGCGCGACAGATTCGTTGGGAGGATCGTGCGCATTTCCTCGGCATCTCGGCGCGTCTGATGCGGCGAGTGCTCGTCGATCACGCGCGCGCCCACGGCTATCAAAAGCGCGGAGGCGGCGTGGAGCACGTCACATTTGACGAAGCCCTCGCGGCCTCGCAGCAAGCAAACGTCGACCTGTTGGCGCTCGATCGCGCATTGGAGACGTTGGCTGCCGTGGACGGACGGAAAAGTCGCGTCATCGAGCTGCGATTCTTCGGTGGTTTGAGCGTTGAAGAAACCGCGCAGGTACTTCATGTATCCACCGACACCGTGAAACGGGACTGGCGTCTGGGAAAGCTCTGGCTGCTCCGCGAGCTCAAGGGGCCAAGACAGTGATCGACGAAACGCGCCGGCGCCGGATCGATGAGGTCTGCAACGGAGCGCTCGCTCGCAACAGCGATGAACGCGCCGCCTTCATCGCAGCCGCGTGCGGCGACGATGCCGCCCTGCGTCAGCAGGTTGAAGAACTTCTGGCGCACGCTAAGACTGCCGAAGGATTTCTCGCGATGCCCGTTGCGGCCGTGGCAGCGCACGTACTCACAGAGAACGGCGACGTGTCCATGGCCGGCAGACAGCTTGCGTCCTACATCATCGGGGCGCGTCTTGGCGCCGGCGGCATGGGTGAGGTCTATCGCGCGCGAGACACGAAGCTCGGGCGCGACGTTGCCATCAAGATCCTGCCGTACGCATTTACGAACGACCCGGAACGCCTGACGCGCCTTGCCCGTGAAGCACGAGTGCTCGCGACGCTGAACCACCCTCACATTGGTGCGATCTACGCGTTAGAAGACATCGACGGGATTCGTGCGCTTGTGCTGGAGCTTCTCGAGGGCGACACGTTGGCCGAGCGCGTGGCAAAAGGACCAGTGCCGCTCCGGGAAGCGCTCACGATTGCGCACCAGATCGCGGACGCGCTCGACGCCGCGCACGAAAAGGGGATCGTTCACCGGGATCTCAAGCCCGCGAACGTCAAGATCGGCCCTGGTGGGCTCGTGAAGGTGCTGGATTTCGGCCTCGCAAAGGCCATCACCGCGGAGGCAGCGGCCACTCCTGACGTCGCCATCTTGGGCACGGTCACCGGCACGCATCAGGGTGTGATTCTTGGCACCGCTGCATACATGAGCCCTGAGCAGGCGCGGGGTCTTTCCGTCGACAAGCGAACGGACATCTGGGCGTTTGGGTGCGTGCTCTACGAAATGTTGACCGGACGACGGCCGTTTGCGGGTGTAGGCATTACCGACACCCTTGCCTCGGTACGCGAGCGTGAGCCCGACTGGTCAGCGCTTCCCGCGACACTCGACCCGCGCGTCAATCGTCTGATCCGACGCTGCCTTGAAAAGGACCTCTCGCGCCGGCTGCGGGATATCGGCGACGCGACTGCCGAACTCGACGAAATCATCGAGGTCTCGGACGTACCGTCTGGCGCCACCACGCCAATCGGCGCGCGCGGCATCGTCGCCGCGCTCCTTGTCGTCGGCATCGCCGCCGGCATCGGCACATGGATCGGCCGTCGTGGACCGTCGCAGCCGATACCGCCGGAGGCACGACTGGAGATCAATGCACCCTCGACACGTGATCTCCTTTCGATAGCGGTGTCCAATGACGGCCGGTGGGTCGCGGCGGCCGCTGACGCTTCGCCGGATTCGCGACTCTGGGTCCGCGAACTGCGATCGGAGGCGCCTCGATTTCTGCAAGGTACTGAAGGCGCAACGTTGCCGTTCTGGTCACCCGATAACCGGTCACTCGCGTTCTTCGCCGACAACAAGTTGAAGCGAATAGATCTCGACGGGGGCGCCGCCCTGGCACTCGCCGACGCACCGAACCCGCAAGGCGGCTCATGGGGCTCGGACGGAACCATCTTGTACGGGCCGACGCAGATCATGCCGATCATGCGTGTGCCGGCGACGGGCGGCGCACCACAGGCAGTCACTCGCATACCGGCCGGGCAGCTCGGTCACCTGTTCCCGCACATGCTTCCGGACGGCGTGCACTTTCTATACACGGTCAGCGGCGCGCCAGAGACGCGAGGCGTCTATGTCGGAAGCCTTACGGACTCGGCAACGAAACGGATCGTCGCCGGAGCGACAGCCGCCACCTTGTCTTCATCCGGATACCTGTTGTTCGCCGTTGACGGCGCCCTGTTCGCGCAGAAGTTCGATCCGAACGGACTCGAACTTGTCGGTGAGCGGGGACGCGTGGCGGATAGCGTCGCCACAGAAAGGACCGCAGTAGCGGGAGGTCCCGATGGCATGGCGGTATCGGCGTCGTCGATTGCCGGACCGATCGTGTACAGGGCGCGTCCGCCGCAGGACGACCATCAGCTGACCTGGTTCGACCGAACGGGTAAGGAGCTGCTGCGGTTGGGCACACCGTCGGTCGCAGGTCTTGCTCCGACTTTGTCGCCTGACGGTCGACACGTCGCCGTCAGTCGGGTGGTGGACGGCAATCGCGACATCTGGGTCCTGGACCTCGACCGGAACGTGTTCAGCCGGTTTACGCTCGACCCTGGCGTCGAAATGTCGCCGTTCTGGACTCCGGATGGCCGCTGGATCCTTTTCGCATCGAACCGGCGCGGCGTACTGAGCATCTATCGCAAGCCTGTCGCCGGCGGCGATGAAGAGCCACTGCTCGTGACGGAGCAGAACATCAACACCGCCGACATTTCGCCGGACGGCCGCGTGATGTTCTTCTCGCGCGCAGATCCGAAGACGCTGCGGGATCTCTGGGCCAAGCGTCTCGATTCGACCGATGCGCCATTCCCGATCATGCGAACGCCGAACCAGGATCTCAACGGGCAATTCGCGCCGAACGGCGAATGGCTGGCCTATCAATCAAACGAATCGGGACGGTACGAAGTAAGCCTTCGAAAATTCGGGAGCAGCGGACCCACTATCCAGATCTCGAGCGATGGCGGGACGCAGCCGCGGTGGCGTCGTGACGGACGCGAGCTGTTTTATCTCGCCCTCGACCGTCAGTTGATGGCCGTACCCGTGACGTTTTCGCCGGATGCGCAGGACGTCAAGGTGGGAACACCGTCGCGCCTGTTTCAGACCCGTATCGGGGGACCCAATACGCTGCAGGGTGAGTATCTCGTTTCAGCGGACGGCCAACGCTTCCTGTTGGACGCACCGATTCGTGATGTCACCCCGCCAATCACCGTGATCTTGAATTGGCATCCACCCTGATCGCCGCCGCTCGCTACTCAGCGCTTGCGAGCGTCGACTGCGCAACCGTCAGTCCCGGCACTTTCCGGAACATCTCACCGCGAACCGGCAGAATGAACGAGAACCGGTAGTCACCCTGCATACGGCCGATGGGAATGCCAACCAGATCACCGTCCTGATCGAGCACACCGCCGCCCGACACACCAGGATGCCCATCCGTCAGGCAAGTGACAAGACCGTTCGATGTGCGCTGACCGACGTATCCGGTGCTGAGGATGATCCCTTTGGAGTAGTCGTTGCCCAGGCGGAAGATCGGATCGGCGAAGTCGTACGTGAATCGCGGATTCACGCGCAGCGGCGGCAGATCGATTTTTTGGCTAACCCGGACGATCGCCCAGTCGCCGGCGTGGACTTCGACGTCAGCATCCCCCGCATCCACGATGCGCGCCGGTACATCGCGTCCCTTGATGCGCAGCTTGATCGCCGTAATCTTGTGCCCTTCGCGTCCCTCTGGATCGTCGAGCGCCACAACGGCATGCTTCACTGTTACGAAGTAGCCGTTGCCCAGATAGCCTGCGGTGCCATAGCTCGACTTTCCCGAAGCGTCGTACGCATTCAGTTCGACGAAACTTTCGCGCCGCTCGCGAAGCAGGCGGAGCGGCAGCAGGCCCATTTCGCTCTGAAGCTGCCTTTTGATTTCTTCGACCAGCGCCGGCTGCGCACTGCCGGCCGGCACGACCTCCGGCACCCGTCCGTTGGTGCCTGACGGCGTCGCCGCCGTCTCGGCCTGCCGGAACTCCAGGATGGCGCGCGCCATGTCGTCCCGCAGTTCGGCCACGCGCGCGTCATTTGAGGCAAGCTGCCGCGCTATGGCTCGCTGGGCTGTCCAACTTCCGAAACTGAAGGCAAGAGCGACGAGGGAGAACGTGAGACCTGCGTAAATAATTAAGCGGCGTACGGACACTTTGCGCTCCGAATCCGCTACCAGACAACCAGGATCAAATAGCGGAGCCTAGGTGCGCCGCGTCTTCTTCCAAGTTCGGCAGCTAAATCACCCCGCGGCGGCGGGACTTACAGCTTTGCGCGACACGGAACCCCGTGCCGCACCGTTTCGCTTGGGCTAACGGTTACGGTAAAGCCTTTTCTCTTTGGTAGTTAGAGCGTTCGTAATTTAACAGAGCGCCGACGGCCTGTCAAAGAAGCATCGCTTATCGAACCCCTCAATACCGGTAATTCACGACGATGTGGGCCAGGTTCGAAGTGCCGATTCCCCACATGCCGCGCGTAAAGAAGGTATCGGCCGGAGCCGGATTAATAACGACGAGGTCGAACCGGCCGGCCTCTTTCATGGATTCCGCATCGAGCGTGAACTTCAGCTCGGTCGAGCTGACAACCTGCGTCGGCACGCGCTTTCGCTGGAACTCAACCACAGAACCGCGGACGAAGTTGATCCCTTTCAAGGTGACCGTGACCGGCGTCTCGCCTTGCGTGATGACGAACGGGTCGATGGTGTGAATGGCCGGCTGCGGCGAGCGCGGTGGATCGGGCACGGACGCGCTGCTCGCGCCCTCCCCCGCCTGCGCCCCTCCACCGGCGCGGACTTTCATCAACGCCATAACCCAGGGAAGCGCTTCGACGACAGGACCCGAGGACGCGCCGTCACCTGGCGGGCTGAAGGTCGTGTGGTAATCCGCATGGTATCGGCGATCGACCGCCTTGCCGTCGAAGATCACTGTGTCGGTCTTGAGCATGTTTCCGATGTCGTCGAGTGGATTGGCATTCACGATCAGGATGTCCGCCCTCTTTCCTGGTTCAATCGTGCCGAGCGAGTCCTGCTTCTGGACCAACTCAGCCGCGTACTTCGTCGACCCGACAATGATCTGCATCGGCGTCAAGCCCACTTCCCGCATCACCCGCATTTCCTGAAAAAGCTGGAGCCCTGGAACGTATCGATCGTTCAGGTTGCCGGACACGACGAGGTGGCCACCCGCATCCACGAACATCTTGTGGAAGCGTTTGACGTTCTCCCATCCTTTCAGCCGGCGCTCGCGCAAGGCGCCCTGATCGACGTCGTCATAGGCGGCCAGCGACGATTCCATCGCCTCGCGCGGGTAGTACTTCTGCAGGTTCGGGTCCTTGTACCACTCGTGCGCTTCGGCTTTGAATTGTGCCCACTCCTTCGGGTAACCACGGTAGTTGATGATGAACGTCGGCACGAGTGCGACGCGATGGGCGACGAGCGTCTTGATCAATTCGGCCGCCTTCGCATCGTCCATGTCGCCGTACTTGTCGAGCTCGTTGCGATCGTCGCGTCCCTGCCGGAACTGCGCTGGGTTCTTCGCAACGGCCAGCGGGATGCCCGCTGAATGCGGAAGCTGCGCGGCGCCGATTTCGGCGGCCTGCGCCGGGAAGATGCCGGGGCCGTATGCGCGCACGAAGGCGGGCTTGCCCATTCGGTGCGCTTCCTCGACGCCCGCCTTGTACCAGTCGAACGGCAGCGCGCCGTCGTAGAAGATCACGTAGTCCGCGCCGGCGTTCAGGACGGTTCGAACGATCGCGCGCGTGTCGTCCGCCGAGGTGGGCACGCGGATCGTGTGGAGTGGGCCTTCGTAGCCGGTCGCACCATTCAGCGTCGAACCAATCCGCAGAATGCCCGTGAACGCGCGCGGCGCGAGATCTTTGCCGTGGAGCACCGCGTCGCGATGGGGTACCGCGACTTCCGCTTCCGTCCCCACGTCGATGCTGGAGGTGATGCCATGATTGAGCATCGCCTCGCCGAAGTACCAGCTGTACGCGGTCTGCGATTCCCAGAGCCCGGGCAGGACGAACTTGCCGGCCGCATTGAGGACGCGGGCGTTGGCGGGGACGTTCACTTGCCCCTTGCGTCCGACCGCGATGATCGTGGTGCCCTGAACGACGACGACGGAATCGGCAACGGGCGTTCCGCCATTGCCGTCGATCAGGGTTCCGCCCTCAATCGCCAGCGCACCCTGTTGCGGCGCCTGTGCCGATACGAGCGACACCGCGAGCGCAACCCCGAACAACGCACGGGCGACGAATGTCTTCACGCGTGGCCTCCCGGAATCGACGGAAGCTTACAAGAATTGCGTCCAATATGCCGGGTCCAAAGGACCCGCCAAATCGCTCAAATCCGCTGGAAATTCTTTTCGACTTCTCGCCGCGTAATCCGCAGCATCACGGGCCGGCCATGCGGGCAGATTGTGGAATAGGCGGTGCGGCGCAGCTCCTCGAGAATGTGCGCCATCTTCTC
>Ga0310810_10001597_pt1 | contig 23884 bp, 16 predicted proteins | sample NCmetagenome_FD_207641 | JGI IMG/M metagenome (GOLD analysis project Ga0310810, IMG submission 207641) | Soil microbial communities from experimental microcosm in Duke University, North Carolina, United States - NC | ecosystem: Engineered > Artificial ecosystem > Soil microcosm > Unclassified ... | reverse complement strand
ACCAATTCGTCGCCCCTTCGACCGACGGGCAGGCTTTGGCGCCCGGCGGCGTGGGGTCCGTCTCCGGATTGACGGTGGGACGCCCCTTGGCGTCGAATCCTTTGGCCCAGGTCAGTTTTTCGACGAAGGGCGTGGCGCGGAGGAACTCGCCGTTGGTCCGGTCGAGCACGTAGAAGAAGCCATTGCGGTTGGCGTGCAGCAGCAGTTTGCGCGGCTTGCCCTGGAATTCGGTGTCCACCAGCATGGCGGTCTGCGCGGAATCCCAGTCATGCAGATCGTGCGGGGTGTATTGGAAATACCAGCGCAGCTTTCCGGTGGCGGGATCGAGCGCCACCACCGAATCGGAATACAGGTTGTCGCCTTTGCGCTCGTCGCCGTTGTAGTCGGGACACGGATTGCCGGTGGTCCAGAAGAGCTGGTCGGTCTCGGCGTCGTAGGTGCCGGTGAGCCAGGCGGAAGTGCATCCATGCTCCAGCGCCTTGCCTACCCAGGTCTCCGACAGCGGCTCGCCCGGCGCGGGAATGGTCCAGAAACGCCACACACGCTCGCCCGTGGAGGCTTTGTAGGCCGAGACGAAACCACGCACACCCTCGTCACCGCCGGAGGTGCCCGAGATCACCAGATCGCGCACCACCAGCGGGGCGGAGGTCGCGCCGTAATTCACGCGGGAGTCGGCCATCTCCACATCCCACAGCAGGCTGCCGGTCAGGCGGTGCAGCGCGAGCAGGTGCGCGTTGTCGGTAACGATGAACACGCGATCACCCAGAATCGCTACGCCGCGGTTGATACCGCCGGCGGCATCGCCGACCAGACCTTTGGTGCGCGGCCGTTCGAAATGCCAGATGGCGCGGCCGGAGCGGGCGTCGAGCGCGTACGCTTCATTCACCGCCGTCACGTACATCACGCCGTCCACGACTATGGGCGTCATTTCCAGCTTGCGCGAGTTGCCGATGGTGAAGTTCCACCGCTGGCCGAGCAACCTGACGTTCGATGCATTGATTTGCTCAAGCGAGCTGTGGCGATTGCCGGTCAGTACGCCGTGATACGTGGGCCAGTCGCCGGGCTTGGGATCGGCGATCTGCGAGAAAGCCACTGCGCCGGGCAGGGGCGCAGCTTCGGTGGTGTGAACCGGAGCGCCGCCCGCGAGCCGGCTCAGATACGCCAGCAGGTCATGGTATTGGGGCGCATCACTTTGAACCGGCGGCATCAGAGAGTTTTTCTCGCGGTCGACGGAGCTGACGGCGCCGCGCTCGAGCAGGTGCAGCTTGCCGTCCAGCCCCTGTAGTTGCAGATCGAACGTGCTCTCGTTTTTCAGCAGTCCGCGCAGCGTGGAACCGTTACGTAGGTGCACTGTCGCCACACGAAAGCCAGGCGTGATGCGCCGGCCCGGGTCTTTCAGCGCAGTCTCGATCTCTAATAGGCTGCGGCGCGCGCCCAGATCGGAAAGATCCGGCCCGATCCAGCCGCCATGGCCGCGCACCGTGTGACAGCCGCCGCAATGGCCTTCGGCGAAAAAGAACTGCTCGCCAGCCGCCGCGTCACCGGGGGCAGGAGTTTCAACCGCCGGAGCGTGGAGGCCGTGCACATACGCCACCAGCTCATCCAGCCTGGAAGGGGACAGCTTGAACGACGGCATGCCGGCCGCGGGAATTCCATTGTTGATAATGTCGCGCAATTCCGCGACAGTATGGACGCGCGCGCCCTCGCGGCCAACGAGCGCAGGTCCGCGCTCGCCGCCCGTTCCGCCCGCGCCGTGACAACCCGCGCACATCGCGTCAAATCGTCTCTTGCCGGGCTCAGCGTTCTGAGCGTCGAGCCAAAACGCGGCCAGCAACATCAGGATGAGAGTGCGAATGGAGTGTGGCACGCGATTATTTTGTGAAGATCGATTGTTTTGTGAAGATCAGGGTTCCGAAATGCTCGGGCACATGATTGGGATCCCGGTTGAGGACGCACGTGGGCTGCCAGCACATGAAGTGGCGGCCGCTATCGGGGCCCAGACCGTCGATGCGGTACAGATTCGCGCGCCATTTGGTTCCAGGCTTTACGGGCTGCTGGCTCACATCTTGCAATGGCACGCGCGCCGCCGCGTACCAAACATGCGCCTTTTCATCGATGCGCCCAGTGCGCTGCCAGCCGGACTGCCACTTGGCGTCATAGCTTTTCTTACTCAGATCGATCGCGAGATCCACCCAATCGCCGGTGGGCGCAATCTCGAACTCGCGATAGCGCTTGATATTGTTCCAGTCGTCGCCGAGGAAAAACTCCACCACGTCGCGATCCCAGAGATTCATGTGATCTTTGCTGTTGTCGGCCGGCAACCAGAGATTGAGCGCCGTATAAGGGCAGATGAAAAGCAGGTAAAGATCGGTATCGGTCCAAAATGCGCGCACTTCGGTCTTGAGCTTGGGGTAGTCGATTTTGTGCGTGCAATCCTTGGCGATCCACGTGGATGCTGCGTGCGACCAGGATGCCGAGGCGGGATCAGTATTCAGCTCAGGCGCTGCCGCGACATGTGGAACCGAGAAGCTTGCGGTCGGAGATGTGACTTCGCAAGGCGCGTCTGCGGCCCAACACGGCATGACGCAGAACAGTAGCGCGGGGCAGCCGGGCAGGATGCGGGAGAGCTGCGCTAGGCCTCGGATACCGGAATGTCGGGATGTCGATTGAGTTTTCATGGCTTTGAGTTTACGGGCGTGGAGTTTACGGGCGCGCCCGCCGCATTCCTGAGCTCCGGCGCAATTTCATAAGCCTTTTCCAGTTCCACGCGTGATTCCGCCTCTTTTCCTTCCTGATGCAGCGCCAGTGCCAGATTATAATGCGCTTCGGCATAGCGCGGCTTGAGGCGCACGGCCTCCCGAAACTCCGCCTGCGCGCCTGGGGCATCACGGCCCTGCATCAACGCCAAGCCCAGATTATTGTGCGCTTCCGCGAAGCCGGGATTCCGCTTCACCACATCGCGGAACACATTGGCGGCGCCGGCGGCGTCGTTGTTCTGGCTTAGGACCAAGCCCAATTGTATCCGCGCGTCGGTGTATTTGGGATCGAGGCTGATGGCTTCGTTCAGCTCGCGCGCCGCATTGCCCGACCGCCCTGATTGCGACAGCGCCAGGCCAAAGTTATAGTGCGCCTCGGCCAGATCGGGGTCGGCCATCACCGCCTGGCGGAACTCGTCGAGCGCGCGGGTGTGATCGTTCGACTGCCAGTAGAGTAAGCCGAGGCTGGAGTGGGCCTGCGCGTAATCGGGTTTAAGATCCAGAGCTTTCTGATAGGCCGCCAGCGCGCGTGGGGTGTCGCCTTTGCGACCCCATGCGACGCCGCAGTAGTAGTGGCCAGTGGCGAGTTCAGGGCTCTCCTCGACCGATTTCTGAAACGAAGCCAATGCTTCGTCGAGCTTTTGCTGTTTCAGGGCTTCGACACCTTGCAGGATCAAGCTTTTAGATTGCGCCAGGCGCGTGCGGAAGTCGTGCAAGCCCTTTAGTTCCCGCAATTCGGCTTGTGAGGCTGCCGTTTGTCCTTGGGCGCGCAGGGCAATGCCGAGGTTGTAGCGCGCCTTTTCGAAATCGGGCTTCAGGTCGATCGCGCGGCGGAACGAAGCCACCGCGCCCGGCAGATCGCCAGAGGACTTGAGCTCCATGCCCAGGTCGTACTGCGCTTCGGGATTCTTTGGATCGAGGTCGGCGGCCTTGCGGAATTCGGCCAGTGCGCTTGTCGGCTCGCCCTGCCGGCGCAGCGTCACGCCCAGCCGCGAATGCGCGGGTGCGAAGCGCGGGTCAAGCTGGATGGCGCGGCGAAACTGGGTGGCGGCGGCGTCCAGATTGCCGAGCTGCCCTTCGGCCAGACCGAGCTCGAAATGCATCTCGGCGGAAGGCTTCAGCTGTAGTGCCCGCCGCAACTCGCCCGCGGCCGCGGACGGATTGTTCTGTTCCAGATAAACGCGAGCGAGCAAACGGCGCGCGCCGGCATTTGCCGGATCGAGCTGAACGGCCGTTTGCAGCTCTTTGAGCGCAGCTGCCGTGTCGTGCAAATCGTACCACGCCGCACCAAGGCCGTAATGCGGATCGGCCCACTTCGGCCTCAGCCGCGCGGCCGCCTCGAACTCCTCAACTGCCGTCCTTGCTTCACCTTTGTACTTCAGCGCCAGCGCAAAATTATAGTGCGTATCGGCGTCATTGGGCTCGATGGCGAGCGCCTTACGATAGTTCTCAATGGCCTGGTCCCACGACTTGCTGCGTGAAAGCTCAATGGCCTGTTTACGGTAGCTCTCGGCCGTCTGCGCGAAGCATGGCAAGGAGAGGAGCAGTCCCAGGACCAGCAGAAACAGCATAAGGAACGGCGGAACGAACCCAATTCTACAGCCTATCAGAGTGCGTTGCCGGTGTAGCTGACCGGTCAGCTCGCATTCGGGAAAGGGTCCATGAAAAGGCAGGACAGGCGCGAAGGCCTGTCCTGCCTGAAATGCGTGATCTACCAGTAGAACTTGGCGCTGATCTGGCCGATGCGCGGTTCGCGCGCGCTGCTAACCAGACCGAATCGGCTGCTACTGATATTGCCTCTCGGGTTGTCGAACTGCGTGTGATTGAAGATGTTGAAAAATTCGGCGCGAACCTCGAATGCCATCGATTCGGTGATCCGGGTTCTCTTCGACATGCCGAAATCAGTATTGATGATTCCGGGGCCATGGAAGAAACGCCGGCTGGAGTTGCCAAAGGTGCCGAGAACAGTGTTCTCCTCGAAGGCGTCCACCAGGAAATACCGGTTCCCTCCGTTGGCATCCAGTTTCCGCGGGTCTACAATCTTCACCGGCCCCACGCGGTTCGGCTGGTCGGCATTGCTGCCCGTCAGCGAGATATCGCCATTGCTCTGGCGGATTTGAATCGGAAATCCGGTAGTGAAGCGGGTGATGCCGTTGACCGTCCAACCTTGCGTCAGCCGCTTCGGCAGCACGCTGAAAGCGCGGTCGAACGGAATTGCCCAGTTGTAACTGGCGACAAAATTATGGGTGACGTCGAAGTTTGAAAGCCCGCGGCTGAGCCGGTAATTCGAGAAATTCATATAGTCATTGAAGTTGGAAGAGTCATCCAGGGCCTTCGAGAACGTGTACGCCATCAGGAATGTCACATCGGCGGCTCTGCGCTCCAGGCTGGCCTGGAACGAGTTGTAGTTGGAGTTGGCGCTGTTCTGGGTGAAGGTGTTGTTTTGGGAAAAGCAAATCAGGGTTGAGGAGGTAGGGCAGTAGTTGTCGCCGAGATAATTCCGCGTACTGTAGACCTTCGAGCCGTCCGGACGCTGAAAGATATCATTCTCCGCGTAGGGCCCGCATCCGGTTGAGGACGTAGTCAGGTCCGTTGCGCCCTCCGCCGTGAGCTGCTGGCAAAGAGCCGCGTTGCCGGGATCTGCGTCGTGTTGCGAAATCAGCTTGTGGCCTTGCGTCCCTACGTAGGCCAGCGTCAGCACCGTCGACTTGCCCAATTCCCGCTGGATCGAGAAGTTGTAATGTTCCGCGTAGGGCATGCGGTTGTGAATATCGTAGCCGGGTGAATACTGGATGGGCAGGTAGCGCCCGTAATCCAGCGTCGCATTTTCCGGGGCGCCAGGCGTGGGGAAAGTAAATGGGAATTTCACACCCTGCGAGCTGCCGTCGGTGCGTGTGCGGTAGGGTTCCTCGAACAGAACGCTGTTGGGAGTGGTCCAGTACAGGCCGAAGGGAGCGTCGCCCACCTCATAAAAAAGATTCAGGTCCTCGATGGAGGTGTAATAGATGCCGAAGGACGCGCGGATGCTGGTTTTTCCGGGCCCGCCGAAGATCTTCTTCAACACACCGTCGTTGAAGCCAGGAGAATACGCCAAGCCGACGCGCGGGGCGAAGTTGTTGTAGTGCGTGTGGGCAAGCGTGGGGGGAATTCCGGGATCGCCGGGTACCACCCAGCCTTTCGGGGCAGTGGGGAATTGCGTGGACTGCAATCCGGGCACGATGGTTTCAATCTTGCCCTGCGTATCGTACCAGGGCATGCTCACTTCCCAGCGCAGGCCGAGGTTCAGCGTGAAGTTCGGCTTGACCTTCCATGAGTCCTGACCGTAGGCGCCGCCGTAGCGGGTCCTGGAATCCAGAAACTGCATACTGCACTGGTTGAAGGTACCGTATGCCGGAGCGCCGACCAGGAAATCCGCGAAATCCACGCCGGTCACGCTGCCATCAAAGCTGAAGTCTCCGTTCGGAGCGCACACATTGCGCTCGTTGATCTGCAAGTAGCGGAATTCACCGCCGAATTTAAGGGTGTGGCTGCCGTGGACCTTTGAGAAGCCATCCGAGAACATCCAGGTGTTATTGGGCTGGGTGGTCGTCAAGGTAGGGTTGCCGATCCCGAATTCGTTGAAGTATTCCGGTGGTAATGTCGACGGGAATCCAGCCGGTCCCGACGGATTGATGCCCAGAGTGCCAATACCGGTGACGAAACCGAGGTCGGAGAGATTCGCAGAGGGGCCTTTAGGCTTGTCCGTGACCGTAGCGGTACGGAAAAAGCTCACGCGGGCTTCGTTGACGGCGGTTGGCCCTAAAGTCTTGGTGTTGCTCATGACAATCTGCTGCGCCCGCGACGGGGTGAAAGAGGGGAAGCCCGGCATCCCAGGGCCAGTCGACGGAATACCGGCCAGCACGTTCGAGTCGTCAAAGTGGTAATACCAGGACCAGTTACCAGTCATTTGGTTTACGAAGTCGACACGTTGAGCTGCCTTGTCGTCCTGAACTCTATTTTTTTGGCCAGCGTCGGAGAACAAGCCCGCGTTGGGATCGATATTGCCGAGCGGGATGTAGGGCATAATCCCGATGGCTGGCTTCGAGAATGCGCGCTGCGGGATGACGCCGCCAGGAAATACACAGTCAGACGTGAGAGTGCAACCTTCAAAACTGTAAGGTTCTCCGTTGCTCACGCCGTAGCCCAGGCGTTGGGTGAGCACTTGCGCCCAATACGGGCCATCGATCGTGCCGGACAAGTCGGCAGGCGAGAACTTCCCGGCACGCTGATCCAGCGTGGGCAATTCGACAAGGCCGGTGCTGGCGCCATTGACCTGACGCGTTCCCTGGTAGTCCGTGAACCAAAAGAGCCTGTTCTTCCAGAACGGCCCGCCAATGGCATATCCGAACTGGTTGCGCCGTAATTCCGCGCGCGGCGCTTTGCCGTCTGGTCCGGGAGGAGCCTGGTTATCGAAGAAGTTATTCGCGTCAAACTTGTCGTTCCGCAGGAACTCGAATGCCGTGCCGTGAATCCCGTTGGTTCCCGATTTCGTAACGGCATTCATCACCGCGCCGCTGAACTTGCCGTATTCGGCGTCGAAGCTGTTGGTGATGAGGCGAAATTCCGCGACCGAATCGAGATTCGGCACCAGACCGGCGCCCAGGTTGCGGCCCTCGCTCACGTCACCGCCGTTCACCAGGAAGGCGTTGGACGTCTCACGCTGGCCGTTCACCGAAACATTGCCGGTGTTGGACAGGTATCCGGAAACCGGCCGGTCCTGCTGGATCGATCCCGCGGTAAAGGGCACAACTCCTGCCTGCAAGCCTAAGAGGTCGATATAGCTGCGGCCGTTCAGGGGCAGCGCAAGCATCTTCTTCGATTCGATCACGTCGCCGAGCTGCGTGGTTTCCGTCTCCACCTGTACAGCGTTCGCGGTGACGCTTACCTCCTGCTGCACGCTCCCGACCTGAAGCAAAACGTCAATGCGCAACTGGTCGTTCACCTTGACGTTAATATCGGTGGTGGTGAACTGCTGGAAGCCGGACGCGGTGGCGGTGACTTTGTACGTTCCGGCCGGGAGAGCCAGGAGACGGTAGGAGCCATCGGCGGCTGATGTCGTCTCGCGGTTAAGGTTGGTTTCCGCATTGGTAGCGACGATGCGCGCGTTGGCGACCACGGCCTGGGTGGCGTCGCGCACCACGCCCAGGATACTTCCCGTTACGTCTGCCCGCAGGCTCGACGAAGCGAAGAAGCTCACGACTCCTAACAGCAGAACACACGATAAACGCCGAAACTTCAGTTGCATATATTAGACCTCCTGGACAATGTGTATAGAATGTCACGAAAGCGGGGCCCAATCAAGTGGGCTTTACCCATAATTGGAGAGGGAGGCGCGAATTGGGGAGGGAGGCGCGGATTCCCGCGGCCGCGCGCTTTCATATCGCAGCGTGCCCAGCCGCCTGCAGCGCGGCGTAAATCTCGCGCGTCGCGGTACTGCGGTTCAGGGTATAGAAATGGATGCCGGGCGCGCCCTCCTTCAGCAGATCGATGCACTGCGCCGTGGCGTGCGCGATGCCCAGTTCCATGACCGCATTCGGATCGTCGCGCCGCCGGTCGAGTTCCTCGCCTAGCTCGAACGGAATAGTAGCACCGCAGCTGACCATGAAGCGCTCCACCTGCGAAGCGTTGGTAATCGGCATGATCCCGGCAACTATGGGTATTTTAATTCCCGCGCGCCGGGCCCGCTCGACAAATTCGAAATAGTGGCGGTTGTTGAAGAAAAGCTGGGTGATGACGAAATCGAGACCCTCATCCACCTTGCGCTTGAGATTCATCAGATCGACAGCGGGATTGCCGCATTCGGGGTGCTTTTCGGGATAACACGCCCCGCCCAGGCAAAGCGCCGAGTTGTGGCGGTCGCGGATAAATCGCACCAGTTCGCTGGCAAAGCGAAATCCGCCCTCGATGGCCTTGAATTCGGTCTGGCCCTTGGGCGGGTCGCCGCGCAGGGCGAGTACGTTCTCAATGCCCGAATCGCCGATGCGCTCGAGCACGGCAGCCAGATCGTCCCGCGTGGAGCCCACGCAAGTGAGGTGGGCCATAGCTTCGATGCCGGCTTCGCGTTTGACGCGCGTCACGATCTCGATAGTGCGATCACGCGTTGAGCCCCCGGCGCCGTAGGTGACCGAGACGAACGACGGCTTGAGCTCCCGCAGTTGGGAAATGGTCAGCTCGAGCTGCCGGGCGGCTTCTTCGGTCCTGGGCGGAAAGAACTCGAAGGAGAAAGTCGGGCGGCCGCGCGCGAGGAGTTCCTTGATCTGCATCTTTGTCTATTGGTAGCAGAGCGGCATGTAGACCGCCACTGGCAGGAAGCGACGGCGCAGGTCATGTAGTGCGAGGCTACGTTATTGTGGCGGAGACCCGCGGGTGATTCTGAACGGACGAAAGTGCCGCAGATCCAAGCAAAAAACGCGTGGCTCTGCGCTACAAAGACCACGCGCTTCCACGGGTTCAGAGTGGGTGGAGGCGGCGGGCATCTCCAGTGCTGCGGCTCACGCCGGCGGTGCCGGGATCGCCTTACGGGTGGAAGGAACTCGAAGGAGAAGGTCGGCCGGCCGCGCGCGAGCAAAGCGGCGTGTAGACCGCCACTGGCAGGGGGCGGCGGCGCAGGTCATGTAGTGCGGGGCTACGTATTTTGTGGCGGAGACCCGCGGGTTATTCTGAACGGACGAAAGTGCCGCAGATCCCCGCAAAAAACGCGTGGCTCTGCGCTACAAAGACCGCGCGCTTCCATGGGTTCAGAGAGTGGAGGCGGCGGGCATACTCCAGTGCCGCGGCTCACGCCGGCGGTGCCGGGATCGCTGAACTGTCCCACCGCTCTCCGCAACGGAGAACATGGCAAGCCTGCGAGATGGAATTCGACACCTGAATAAATTCGGCCGGGTCCGCGGTGTTGAACGCGAACATCTCGTAGTGACACGGAATCACCAGCCGCGCACCCATGGATTTCGCCAGTTGCGCGGCCTCACTACCGTTCAGATTGCCCGCCACGCGGCGCTCGGGCGCCCGTCCATTGATCGGCAACAAGGCCACGTCAATGTTGAATGGCCGCAGACGGTCCGCCATGCCGTCGTAGAGCAGAGTATCGCCGCTATGATAGATCCGCCAGCGCCCAAACTGAACCACGTATCCTGCGCATTCGGGAGTCAATTCGTCATGCGCGGCGGGAACGGCGGTGAACTGAAAGGGACCGATCTGGGCCGACTCGCCATCGCGAAGTCCAACGGGAAACGACGGGTCCACACCCAGCCGGTTGGCGATGAAGTCGCGGTTGGCCGCGGGCGCGATCATCGCGATCCGAGGATTCGCCTTGAGGAGCGGACCGAGCGTTTCGCCATCGAGATGGTCGGTGTGATTGTGGCTGGAGGTGACCACATCGATAAAGTCGAGGCGCGACGGGTCAACGATGCGCTCGGTCATGCGGATGTGTGGCTTGTCGGTGCCAGCGTACTTCTTAGTCAATGAGTCCGACAAATACGGATCGAGCAGCAGATGGCTGCGCTTCCATTGCATCAGAAAGCCGCTCTGGCCCAGCCACCACAAGCGGAAATCGTCATTGTCGAAATTGGCGGCGCGCACATCCGCGAGAAACGCATCGTCCTTGAGGGCCGGTCGAATCACGCAATTCCCAATGCGGCGCGCACGCGCTGGACGCCGTCGACCATCGCCTTCAATTTTTTCTTTGCGGCCCAGCGCGCGGTCTGGCTCAGGCCGCAGTCGGGGGCGAACGACAAGCGCTCCGCCGGCGCGAATTCCAGACACTTGCGCACGCGCGCGGCGATGTCCTCAGGCGTCTCGACGTAATAGTTCTTGACGTCCACGATCCCCACCGCCACATCCATGACATCGGCGATCGGCCCAATGAGCTCGATTTCCGCAAACTCGCGGCTGGCCATCTCCAAATGGACTTCGTCCACGCGCAATGCGAGAAACGCCGGATACATGGGCGCGTATTTCCGGGGCGCAACCGCGCGCGCCTTGTAGTTTCCGAAACACAAGTGTGTAGCGAGACGGCAGCGGCCGTGAATAGTGGATACGGTGCGATTGAAGATGTCGACGAGGCGCGCGGGGTCCTCGCGGTATGCGTAACAGCTCATCGAGGGCTCATCGACGCAGATTTCCGCGCAACCGGCCTCGACCAGCGCTTCGAGTTCTCGCTGCACGATGGGGATCAGCGCTTCGGTCAGCGCGTAGCGGTCCTTGTATTGCTGGTTGGGATTGAGCCGGCCGCTGAGCGTGTACGGACCGGGCACGCTCACTTTTAGCACTGGCCCGGCGGGCGCGATGCGCTGGAGACGCCGGAAGTCGTCGACCGCGCCCAGTCCTTGCGGAGCACCGAGCGTGCCCGTGACCTCGTGCTTGCCGCGCTGGTCGTGCGCGGGCGGCCCAAAATGCCGCGACGACTGTGACTCGACCGCGATGCCGGTAAGAAAGCCATAGAACGAGAGGTTGAAATCCAGGCGGGTTTGTTCGCCATCGGTGATCACGTCGAGACCGGCGGCCATCTGGTCGTCGATGGCAACGGTAACAGCGTCATCGAGCAGCTCCGCCAGATCGTCGGCGCCGAATTCATCGAGGCGACTCGAAGCGAATTCGAGCCATCCCGGAAAGGGATAACTGCCGATGACCGTGGTGCGCAGGGGGCGTTGTTTCATGACGCTATCCGCTCACCGCCCAGCCGCCATCGATGCCGACCACCTGTCCAGTGATGTTGGACGACTGTTCGCCCAGCAGAAACAGCGCCGTCCCGGCCACATCACCGGCATCGAGCATGCCGCCGCTCAATGGTTGCTTATGGGAGATGAATTCCAGGAGCTCAGTATCCGACTGCGCGCGCGCGCTCATGGGGGTCCGGACCAGCGCCGGTGCGATCACGTTGACCCTGATTTTGTGCGGCGCGTAGTAGGCCGCCATAGCCCGGCTCATCGAGATGATGGCGCCCTTGCTCGCGGCATAGGCGTGGGTGGCAAAATGCTGGGCTTCTGGCGAGAAGGCCAGGACGCTCGACATGTTCAGGACGGCGCCCGGGCGGCCGGCGCCGAGCCAGTAGCGCAAAACGCCGCGGCACACCAGAAACATACTCTTGACGTTGGTATCGAGCGTGACATCCCAGGCGTCGCCCGTACACTCATGCAAGGGGCCGTCGCCCAGCTTGCGGCCACTGATGCCGGCGACGTTGAAGACCGCATCCACGCCGCCGAACCGCTTAAGGCACGCCGTCAGCGCTTGCTCGACGCCTTGCTCCTCACGCAAGTCGCAGGCGTAGTAGCCGGAGTCCGGCAGGCGCGCGGCCAGGTCCAGGCAATGGGACTCGTCGCGGCTGATCACAAAAACCGAATCGCCCTGTTGTGCCGCTCGGAGTGCGGTGGCTTCCGCGATACCCGTCGTTCCGGTGATGAGGAGGACTCTACCCATAAGTAAAAGGCGCCCAGGCAAGAGCGCCTGTGCCACCGCTCAGTATTCGACTCCGATCCATTTGCCGGATCGCATGGATTCATAACCCGCGTCCAGGATGCAGTTCACCACGTAGCCGTCTTCGTATGTTTCGCGCGGCGTGGCGCGATCGCGCGCGCACTCGACGAAGTGTCGCATTTCAGCCTGGTAGCCGTAGGCGAAGGCTTCCTCGGGCAGCGGGCGCGTCCAACCGAAATCGATATCCGCCTTTTCGACGACGTAGCCGGCCGAGGCGGTAGTGAAAGCTGCTATCGGGGTCCCGCGAGTCACATCGGTAAACAGCGATCCATCGGAACCATGGATCTCGTTTCGCAGATCGAGACCGCCCTTGGTCGACCACGACATTTCACAGTGGCCGATGCCGCCGCTGGCAAATTTCAGCACCAGCAGCGCGTTGTCCTCGCCCTTGGTTTTTTCTTTATGGACCAGGCAGGCACCCCATGCCATCACTTCGACGATCCGGTCCTCCTTCCCGAAAAAGTAGCGGGCGGCTTCGATGCAATGACAGCCGAGATCGTTCATGGCTCCGCCGCCGGTTTTTTCGATGTCCCAGAAGTGAGGACTGTGCGGCCCGCTGTGCGATTCCCGCGAGCGCACCCAAAGGACGCGGCCGACACCGCCTTGCTCAATCATCTGCCGCGCTTTTACCACGCATGGCGCGAAAACCTCGGTTTCAGCATAGCCGTGAAGCGCGCCCGAACGCGTGGCGGATTCCCACATGGCTTTGGCCTCCGCGCGCGTCCGGCCGAGCGGTTTCGTGCACACCTGATTTTTTCCAGCGCGGGACAGATCGAGCGAGACGGGCAGGTGAACCTGATTCGGGAGCGCGATGATGTACAGGTCGATATCGCGCCGGCCGATCAGCTTTTCCATATCGGTAGTCGATTCCGCGATGCACCAGCGACGGGCGAACTGCCGCGCGCGCTCTTCGCCTTGCGAGTAGTTAGCCACCACCGTCTGCCCAGGCACGTTGGCGAGGCCCTGCATGTAGAATTCGGCGACGAAACCGGAGCCGAGAAGCGCGATCGAAACATCACTCATATAAATGCCGGAGGCTTTGGCGGTAGGCTTCGTAAAACCGCTCCAGTTGCTCGGCCGCACCGGTGTCGCCTGTGAACTGATGGCTCGGCAGCAGCACCGGCTTGAACCCGCGCGCCACCAGCCGGGCGGCGACTTCGCAGCGCAGCATGTTGATGATCATTCCGCCGGTCACAGTCGAAGCCGGACCGGTGCGCCACTCGAGACCCTCGATTTCCTGCACGCAATCTCCCGGCGGGCAGTGGTTATCGATGACGATGTCGGCCACGTCGATCAACTTTCTTCCCGAAGAGTGTGCCGCCGCCACGCGCTCCGAGTGCTGGCGCGACACGATGGCGATCACCGGCATGCCGCGCCGCTTCGCGCCGGCCGCCATTTCCACCACCACCGGCCGGATGCCGCTGGTGGAAATGACAATGAACGCGTCGTGCGGGCCGAAGTGAAAGCTCTTCAGAATCTCTTCCGCGTAGCCCTCATACTTCTCCAGGTAAAGTGGCGCGCGCAGTCCGTTGGCGCCGACGATATCGGCGTGGTTCGAAAGCGCCAGCTCAACCAGCGCCACGAAGCCCGGGAAGCATCCCTGCCGGGGCGTCATCTCCTCGCACATCATCCGCGAGTGGCCGTTCCCGAACAAAAACACCAGGCCACCCTGGGCGATACGGGACGCGCACACTTCCGCCGCTTCCTGGATCACGGCCAGTTCGCGATTGCGCACCTCTCCCAGGAGCGCGATTGTTTTTTCGAAATAAGATACCGCCGCCGTCATGAGATCACTACCTATATCAGAAACGGCCCAGCAACGGGAGTATTCTTGTGATTTCGAAAGGTGGCCATGGGCGGAGCGAAACCGGAGATTGGAGTGCTGCTCGGACTGGATATCGGAGGCACCCAGATCAAGGCGGCGTGTGTGGATGAATCGGGCACGATCATGCAAAACCGTCGCGTGAACACGCCCGCGTCACTGGATGATTTTCGTCAGGCGGTTCGCGGGCTGCTGCGGGAATTGCTGACGCCGCCGGTCGCCATCGGAGCCGTAGGAATCGGTTGCAAGGGAATCATCAACCCGCAGACCACACGCGTGGAAGTGTTACCGGGGACCGTGCACTATCTTGAAGGCGAGTTGCTAGCGGAGATCGTCGCTCCGGTGCTGCCGGCGGGTATCCCGATTACCGCTGACAATGATGCGCGCGTGGCGCTGGCAGGAGAGGTAGCCTGGGGTGTCGCGCGGGAATGCCGGGACGCGGTGATGCTCACGCTGGGGACTGGGGTGGGCGGTGGGGTTCTCGCCAATGGACGGATTCTGCGTGGCGCGTCGGGCGCAGCCGGGCACATCGGGCATCTGACGATGGACCCCGATGGGCCTCTCTGCATCTGCGGCAACCGCGGGTGCCTCGAGACGCTGTTTTCGGCGCGGGCGATCGAGAGCGAGGCGTTCGCCGCCCTGCATCGCGGGGTGGAAACGCGCTTGGCCGCTTGCCAATCGAAGGTGCCGACTTGCGCCGAAGTGTTCGCGCTCGCCGAGCAGGGCGATCCTGTGGCGGCCGATATCGTCCGGCGAGCAACAAAGGTGCTGGGCGCGGCGCTCGCCGGCCTGGCGCATGTGCTCGATCCGGAATTGATCATCCTAGGAGGACAGATTTCCGCGGCAGGCGACGCGCTGCTGCTCGAACCGTTGCGGAAAGCTGTCGGCTGGCGCGCGCGCTGTCTGCTGCGCCGTGACGTTCCCGTTGTGCGATCCAAGCTTGTGGACCCGTCGGGCGTGATCGGCGCGGCCGCCCTGGCGCTCGAAGCATGGCGGCAAAAGGATTTGTAGCGCAGGGCTGCCCGCCCCGATAGCGGGGCACGCAAGGCGAAATCTTTCCGCGAGTTCTACGTGTGCAACTTCCGAAAGGTGGCCAGGCAGCGTTCCGCGGTTTCGAGCGGCGGGTAGGCGCTGCCTTCCTGCTCGATCAAGTAGTATTCGATGCCACCGGTCGCCTCCGCGGCTTCGAAGATCTTCTTCCAGGGAGCGACGCCTTCGCCAAACAGAACCTTGTAGCCTTTGCCGGGTTCGGGCGACCAGTCTTTACAGTGCATGGACACGATCCGGCCGGGATTTTTGTCGATCCAGGCAACCGGATCCGAGCCGGCTTCGATGCAGGTGCCGACGTCGAATTGCAGCACGACTTCCTTGCCGGTGTTCTCGGCAATCACTTCAATGGGCCGCCGCCCATCCACGGGCCGGAACTCCGCAGCGTGATTGTGGTACCCGGTGCGCAGACCTTGCGGCTTCAATTTCCCGGCAGCCTGGTTGAGACGCTCGGCAACGGCTTTCCAACCGTCCAGGCCCTGCACTTTCCCCGCGCTGGCCATCACGATGAACTTGCTGCCAATGATCTGGTTGAGTTCTATCGCGCGCGGAAGATTTTCGGGCGTGAAAGATTGGGAATCGTTATGCGTGGAGAGGCAGCGGATGCCAAGATCATCCAAAAGCTTTTGCACATCTTTGGCATAAGCGTCCGTCCAGCGGAAGTACGGCGCATAGAATTCGACGACTTCATATCCCATCTTGGCGACGTCGCGAACCGTGCCCATCAGGTCTTGTTTCAGTTCTTCGCGGACAGAGTATAGTTCCAGCCCAACGGGAATGCGCTTGCCCTGCGACGCGGCGGATGCCAGCGGAGTTGCCGCGGCGACGGACAGAAAAGAGCGGCGGGATACAGACTTCGGTGCCATCATCGTCAGCCACGATATCACAGCGCTTCCATTTCACAGCACATCATCGGGCGGCATGTGCTCCGCAGCTGGTCTATTTGCCGCCGACTCCGTGCAGCGCGGACGCGATGAGAACAGCTTTCATCTGCGGTCCTCCTATGAAAAACAGTCGATAGCAGCCTGTAGTGTGAAGGGTCGTACGGCGCGGCTCAAAACCGTGGCATCAAGGAACTGGGCAGCAAGGGCAACCCGGGCTCGTCTTCATCACCCGCGAGGAACGCCTCGAACAGGCGATTCAAGATTCCCTTGCGGCTCTCCAGCCCTTTGCGCCGGTCGTTCAGGAACGAAAAGCGGAATGGCGAGTAAGTTTCTAATTTGGCCAGGTAATCGCGCGTGTAGAGGTCCGGCGCTTCGCCCGCGGCGCGGATCACCAGGGACCGCGAACTTCTCTCGATCAGTTCTCTGAGCGCGCCGCTGTTTCCCCCAGGTAAGCGATCCATCGAGATCATCACCGACTGGCCAAACTGCAGTGTTCGACTGGTTCGCTCGTCCAGGGGCTCGTGCCCTGCAATCTCCGAGAAGACGGTGAGCATGCCGTCCTGGTAGTCCTGCCGCACGTCTTGCAGGTCGTCCGCCAATTGCAGAAACACTCCCCACCCGAAGATGGATTGCGCTTCTTCGGCGGTCAGCGATCCGGCAGCCAGATACCCGTCCGTCAAGACAGAGGCGCCGCCCTTATCGAAGCTGAGTTTCACCACGTCGACTGGTTGCGCGTCCGGGCCACGGCGCAGAAGGTGGATGCTATTGTTCTGCGCGCGATGGATCTCGAGCAGGCTCATGAAGACATCGGGCCAGCCTGTACGGCTGTACTGCTCTTCGATCCGGTCGATGAGCCGCCATATTGTGGCTTCGAGAGGATTCGCAGGAGCAGCCGCGTCTCCTGCCAGACGCCGGCCGAACCGCGCACTGAAACCCAGCTTGGCTTCGCGAGACACCGACGGATCGTCCAGATAATTGTCGCTGTATGGATACAGCATGCTGTAGGCGAAAATCGAGGGCGTCAGCTGCATAGGCCGGCCGAGCAGCATCTGAAGCGCGCATGCGGTCCAGGCATTTCGGCTCGCCTGGAGAATGTCGGCGGTGCTGACGGCGGGATCGAAGCGCCGCGCGCACTTCGCGAGATCCGTGCCGATAGTCGAGAAGCCGCCACCCAGCAGCAACTCCAGATGACGGTCTTTCAGGTCGAGACCGGTGCTGGCAAAGCCCGCGAAGATGGACGTAATCCGCTCCCGCGCCGCCTGCCGCTCGCTCCTGGTGCGTGGCAAGCTGCGCAATTCGACTTCGATGCCTTCGAGAAACCGGTCCAGTTCCCGCTCCCGCGCTGCCTGCTCGTCAGGCGTAAAGACGCGTTCGAACGTAGGCACACAGACCGGGCTGCCGTTCCAAAGGGTGATCGCTTGCTGGAGCAGGTCGGTCATGCCCGGCCCATCGTAAATCGAAACGGCGGGTACGGGCCGCACGCGGTTACCATACCGATCGAGGGATCCAACCACCATACAGACATGCTGCTGAAACAGTACGAAAAGCAGGCCGGCCTAGTTCCCCGTGGATGCTATGCGCCCGTCCCGGCGCGGCCTCCGCTAGCCACGCGGCTTTTGCGTCTGATCCTGCGCCTGCCAAACAGGATGCGAATCCACCGCGTGGTAAACCGGTTTCTGCGTACGCAGGAAGGCGTAGATCGCCTGCAAGTCTTCCGGCTCCAGTTGCGCAAAGTTCAGCCAGGGCATCAGCGAGAAACTCTCGGGTCCGACGGCGGGCGCGCCTTTTTCGACATATTCCTTGTACTGATAGAAGCGGTCGAGAAAATCCTGCTCGCTCCAGCGGCCGATTCCAGTCTGCAGCTCCGGCGTGATGTTGGCGCTCACCACCGTCATACCGCCGGGAAACCCGAACGTCTCTCCGCCCGCCAAGGTCAGATCTGGGAGCGGCTTGCCCTTCTTTGCAGGCGTGTGGGCGACCATGCCCGGCAAGCCCAACTCCGGCGGAAACACATTGCCTTTGCCGCGGCCGCTCGCGATCACGGGGCCATTGAAGCGGGAAAAATCACGCGGGGAGTGGCACCCGTCGCAGTCGGCGAGGTTGAAGAGATACTTGCCGCGGACTAATCGCGCCGGCGTGATCTCCACCTTTATTTCGACAGGCGGCGCCATGGCTGGCTTGCGCAAATACAGATAGCTGAAGCCACCGGCTGCGATTACGGCGACCCCCACAATGAAAAAACCAAGAACATGGAGCCACGTTTTGAGCCAATTCTTAACCATTACAATCCTCCTCTGCTTTCCGCCCCTTCAAGTACCAACGCGGCCTGGCCATGAAAAATGGCTCAATGCCAGTTACTTGTGTGTTTTCTCGAATCTGGCGCGGGATCGGGTGGGCTATAATTCTCGTAACCAACCGAATACGAGGACCTTACATCTTTGAGCACGTCGCCACAGGCTGTCACGCAGTTGCTGGTGGATTGGGGCAATGGAGACCGCCAGGCTCTGGAAAAGCTCACGCCGCTCGTTTACCAGGAGTTGAAGCGTTTGGCAGCACGGTACTTACGGCGGGAGCGCCGGGAGCATACTTTGCAGAGTACCGCTCTGGTCCACGAAGCCTGGCTGCGGTTGATTGATCAAAATCATGTGCACTGGCAGAACCGTGCCCAGTTTTTCGGCATTGCCGGGGAGATGATCCGACGAATCCTGATCGACCATGCGCGCAATCGCCAAGCCGCCAAGCGAGGCGACGGCGCCATCAAACTATCGCTGGATGAAGCGCTTGGCGCGCCGGATCGCCGCGATTTCGATTTGGTGGCTCTCGACGACGCCCTGAAGGACCTGGCCAAGCTCGACCCGAAACAGGGAAAGCTGGTGGAACTGCGATTCTTTGCAGGACTGTCCATCGAAGAAAGCGCCGAGGTGCTGGGCGTCTCGCCGGCCACCGTGAAACGCGAGTGGGCGGCGGCCAAAGCGTGGCTGTACCGGGAACTGAGCGCGAGGGGCCACCGGCCATGACTTCGGAACGCTGGAAAGAAGTCAAGGAGCTGTTCGCATCGGCGCTCGAGCAAGATGCCGGCAAGCGCGCGGCGTTTCTGGACGAAGTCTGCCGGGGAGACCAGGGCCTGCGACACGAGGTGGAGTCGCTGCTGGCCTCACACCAGGAGGCTGGCGACTTCATCGAGAAGCCGGCGGTCAGTACGGACACTTTCTTGCCGGGCGCCGGCGAGGAGGAAGAGGCCGATATCGGACGCCGCATCGGCGCCTACCGCACGGTGAAAGAGATCGGCCGCGGCGGCATGGGTTCGGTTTACCTGGCGGTGCGCGACGACGATGAATTCGAACGGCGCGTGGCCATCAAGCTGATCCGGCGCGGCATGGAGATCGACTTCATCGTCCGCCGTTTCCGCAACGAGCGGCAGATCCTCGCCAACCTCGACCATCCCTACATCGCGCGGCTGCTCGATGGCGGCACTACCGAAGATGGCCTGCCGTATTTCGTCATGGAGTACGTGGAAGGCCGGCCCGTGCACCGATACTGCGAGGACCAGCAACTGCCGGTCTCGGACCGCCTCAAGCTTTTCGAAAAGGTATGCGAGGCCGTGGCATACGCGCACGACCATCAGGTGATCCACCGCGACCTCAAGCCCGGCAACATTCTGGTCACCGCGGATGGCGCGCCCAAGCTGCTGGATTTCGGCATCGCCAAACTACTCGATCCGGATGTCCCGGCCCATTCCGCCGAGCCAACCACCGCCGGATTCCGCATGATGACGCCGGCTTATGCCAGCCCTGAGCAACTGCACGGCCAGCCTGCGACCGCCGCGAGCGATGTGTACTCTCTCGGCGTGCTGCTTTGCGAGGTGCTTACCGGCCGCCGCCCGGAGCGCTACGGCGCGGGCGGAAGCGCGCATGTCACCTCAGCCATACTCACCGGCGGACTCGAGAACATTCTCGCCAAGGCCATGCGCGAAGAGCCGGGCGAGCGCTACTTGTCGGTCGGGGATCTGGCCGCGGATGTGCGCCGGCATCTCGCCGGACAACCGGTCTCAGCCGGGCCCTACTCAGCTCCAAGCGTGCATACCGGTCAGGAGGCCGACCGCTCCACCGGACCGAAGAGCATAGCGGTGCTGCCGTTTCAGTCGCTGGGGGCCGCCGACAAGAGCGACGAATACCTGGGCGTGGGCATGGCGGATGCGCTGATCACCAAGCTGAGCAACATCCGGCGCATGGTCGTGCGGCCTACCAGTTCCGTTCTCCGCTACGCGCAGGGCGACCATGACCTGGTTGCGGCCGCGCGCGCGCTGGATGTGCATTACGTTCTCGACGGGCGCATCCGGCGCGTCGGAGACCGCATCCGCATCACTGTCCAGTTGGTACGAGGACGCGACGGTGCACCGCTCTGGGCCGCCAAATTCGACGAAAAATTCACCGACATTCTGAACATCGAGGATTCGCTCTCGGAACAGCTCGCGCAGGCCATCATCCACCGGCTGACGGAGGAAGAGCGCGACCTGCTGCATAAACGCGGCACCGATAACGCGCAGGCGTATCAGCTTTATCTGAAAGGCCGTTTCTACTGGAGTTCTTCCACTGAGGAGGGGCTTTCGAAGTCGCTGCTGGCTTTTACCGAGGCCCTGACGCTCGACCCAAATTTCGCCCTCGCCCAGGCCGGCATCGCCGACTACTACAACTGGCTGGGCGTCTGGAACATGCTGCCGCCTGCGGAGTGCTTCGCCGCGGCGAAGGATGCGGCCATCAAGGCGCTGAAGCTCGATCCGACGCTCGCGGAAGCGCATAACTCGTTGGCGTTCGCAACCTGGACCCACGACCGGGATTGGAACGCCGCCGAGCGCGGCTTCGAACGCGCCATCCAGTTGAACCCCGACTACGCGACCGCTCACCAGTGGTACTCCTACATGGCCAGCACGCGCGGGCGCCATGACGAAGCTATTGAGCGCATCGAGCGCGCCCAGCGGTTGGATCCACTCTCGCCTGTGCTCGGCGCGACCGCAGCGTTCGTTTATTACAACGCCGGGCTTTTCGACAGGGGCATCGAAGAGCTGAAGCGAGCCGCTCGCATCGATCCACGGCAGTACATGGTGCAGCAGGGCTTTGCATGGTTCTACACCCAGAAGGGCATGTACGGCGAGGCCGTCGCCGCCGCTGAAAAGGCGCTCGCGATTTCACCGGACAACCCGCTGCTGCTGTGGACGATGGCAACTTCGCTCGCCGCCGCCGGCCGTCCGTCCGAAGCGCGGGCGATGAACGCGCGGATGATGGAACTGTCCGAGACGCGCTACGTCTCGCCCTTCTACTTCGCGGTGACGTATGCCGTGCTGGGCGAGACCGAAGCGGCGCTCGACTGGCTCGAGAAGGCGTACGAAATGGGCGACTGGTGGCTGGTATGGATGGCCGTCGAGCACCGTCTGGCGAGCGTGCGCCTGCATCCCCGGTTCAAAAGGCTGGAGGAGCGCATCGGACTGAGCGGCGCCGATGCAGCGTGCTGCCCGCCGGGTGGGCTAACGCCAGTGGGGGCTCCGGCGCCAGTGGCAACTCCCACGGCCCGGACGAGTTCCGACCGGCCGCGCTTGAGCCGCTGGGCGGTGTATGCGGTGGGAATCTTGTCCGCGTTCATCGCTCTGGCCACTATTGGGAAATTCGTCACGTCGCGTAACGAAACGCCGTTCCAGGAACTCAAGATCGTCAAGCTCAGGACAAATGGCAACGCGATCAGCACCAGCATTTCTCCCGACGGCAAGTACATCGCCTACACGCTGGTTGAGGGGGGAAACCAGGGCATCTGGATCCGCCAGGTGGCCAATGAGGCCAGCGTGAACGTGGTCCGACCGGCCAATTTCGTGTACGGCGGGCTGGCGTTCTCGCACGATGGCGCCTACCTCTACTACTCTGCGCACGAAAGGAACAATTTCGAGCACGGCACGCTGTACCAGGTGCCGGTTCTCGGCGGCCCCCAAAGAAAACTGATCAGCGACGTACAGAGCGCCGTCACGCTTTCACCCGACGGGAAGCAGGTGGCCTTCCTGCGGAACAGCCGGGCCGAGGCGCGCGACGAACTGATACTTGCGAACGTGGATAGCGGGGCAGAGCGCCGGCTGTCATCGCGTAAGCATCCCGCCAAGTTCGGGTTCGCCTCGGCGCCGGCCTGGCGACCCGACGGCGCCGTCGTCACGGTCGCTCACGAGGACGCCGATGCTCAGGGGCGATACACGAGTCTGGCCAACATCGATGTGAGCACCGGAGCGCTGAAGGTATTGCCATCCCAGCGTTGGCAATTCATCGAGAGAATGGTGTGGCTGCCCAACGGCTCCACACTTTTGGTCATCGGCCAGGATCCTGAATCCACCTTCCAGCAAGTCTGGGCCGTGCCGGCGCGGGGCGGAAAGCCTCGCAAGATCACCAACGATCTGAACGACTACGTTGGTTTGAGCATCGCCGCGGATTCACGTCACCTCATTACGCGGCAGTTCCAGGTTCTCACGAGCATCTGGATTGCTCCCAAGGGTGATATGAAAGGGGCCGAACAACTCACACCCGGCGCGGGCCGGTACTATGATCTGGCCTGGACACCCGATGGGAAAATCATGTATTCGGCCGATGCCAGCGATACGGTCGATCTCTGGGCTCGCGACCCGGACGGTTCTGCGCCGAAGCAATTGACGTCTGGAGCGCGCAGGAATTACTCGCCCGCGGCAACGCCCGATGGCAGGCACATTCTTTTTCACACCAACCGTACGGGCACGTGGAACATATGGAGAATGGACCGCGACGGCGGTAATCAGCATCCTGTGACAGCCGATTCCAAGATTGACAGCAACTGGCCGCAAGCTTCGGCAGACGGCCGTTGGGTGATCTTCCATCGCCCGGCTCCGGGAGGAGGCTTCCACATTTGGAAGACGTCCATTGAGGGCGGTGAGCCCGTGGAGATGTCCCAGGAAATTTGCATGCGTCCTGCGGTCTCACCCCGTGATGGCACCATAGCCTGCTGGTATAGCGAGGCCGGTCCCAAACCGGTCTGGCGCATCGGCGTTTTCCCGCCCGGTGGAGGCCGGCCGTCGAAGGACTTCGCGTTCCCGACCACGGTGTCTGTCGATAGCGCATTGCGCTGGAGTCCGGACGGGCGTGCCGTGGCCTATGTGGACAACCGCGGCGGTATCTCCAACATCTGGAGCCAGCCGCTCGATGGCTCGCCCCCGCATCTGGTGACCGATTTCCACGGCGGCGAGATCTATTCCTTCGCATGGTCGCGCAACGGAAACCTGGCCATCTCGCGCGGCATGCACACCAGCGACCTAGTTCTCATCAGCGACGTGAGGTGAGAAGCCATACCCGCGACGAAATACTGGCCGTAGTAATTCGTCCTTTCTGGATGACCCTCCACCCCCGGCCATCCATCGGCAATCTGCGGCCGCAGCGGGGCACTGCGCTATACTGCCTTCGAGGAAACCGAATGGACGAAAAGACTACAGGCCAGACGCCGAAGGCGAATCTCTACCAGGCCGAATACCTGGGCAGCGGCACGTTCCGCATCACCAAACCGAAACGCTCCAGCATCAAGCGACGGCAGGCCGCGTTGAAGAACCGCCGGCGCGGCTCGCGAAGGTAAGTAGGTGGGACAGGCATGGCAGCCTGTCCGTTCTTCACCGCAGGCACGGGGGGCAATGCAGGAATGTCTGTGCAGCCTTGGCCGTTGCTATAGTGGGGATACATGCGAGGAACGCGCTGGCTGCTGCTTTTCGCCATTGTGGCCGTCCTCGCGGGTATTGGGCTTACCTACCGCGTTCAGAAGCGAAATCTTCAGCAAAGAGCCCCGGCGAAGCCGGCCATGCTGCCGACCAGCGTCAG
>Ga0310810_10001595_pt1 | contig 23910 bp, 17 predicted proteins | sample NCmetagenome_FD_207641 | JGI IMG/M metagenome (GOLD analysis project Ga0310810, IMG submission 207641) | Soil microbial communities from experimental microcosm in Duke University, North Carolina, United States - NC | ecosystem: Engineered > Artificial ecosystem > Soil microcosm > Unclassified ... | reverse complement strand
GGCCCGTCAGGAGCTCGCAGAGCAGGATGCCAAACGAGAAGACATCGGACCGCTCGTCGATCCGGTCACCGAGCACCTGCTCCGGCGACATGTAATCCGGTGTACCGACACGGAGGCCGCTGCCGGTGAGCGGCGGCTGCAGGATCGCCGCCGTCTCGGCGGCGGACTCACTGGAGTCACTCGACGCATGCGCGGGCACCAGCTGCTTGGCGAGGCCAAAGTCCATGACCTTGACGCGCCCCGCGACGTGAGCATCACATTCGCCGGCTTCAGGTCCCGATGGACGATTCGCCTCGCGTGCGCGGCCTCGAGCGCTTCAGCGACTTCACCCGCGATGCGGAAGGCCTCGCTGGGCGTCGGTGGTGCAATCGTCAGGCGAGCATGCAGCGTCTCCCCGATTATGTATTCCATGACGATGAACAGGCGATCTGCGTCGTCGCCGATCTCGAAGATCTTGCAGACGAACGGATGGTCGAGCGCGGCGGCCGCGAGTGCCTCGCGGCGGAGCCGTTCCCGCGCGGCGAGATCGTGAGTCAGGTGCTGCGGCAGGAGCTTGATCGCGACATCGCGCTGCAACCTCGTGTCGCGCGCGCGATAGACTTCGCCCATGCCGCCCGCCCCGAGCGGGGAGACGATTTCATAGAGCCCGAGGCGCGTGCCGGAGGTCAGTGCCAGCTGGAAGCCTACGAGATGCTACTCGACTCGGCGTGGTCGCGGAGGCTCAAGCCTCCGCTCTACATTCGGAACGACGGCGCGGAGGCTAAAGCTTCCGCTCTACGTGGAGAGAGGCGGCGGGTTCTCGACCTCGCCTGGGATGACGCGCGTGAACTGGCCGCGCTGCAGCAGCTCGCGCCCCTTGCCCCCGCGGCCGGTGACTTCGTATTTCGTGGTGCTGATCGTCTGTTCCGCGCCCCGGCTCGTCTCGACGCGCATGATGTCGCGATCGCCGGTCGAGGCGAGGAACCCGAGCACGCGGTCCTCGTCGCCAAGCTTGATCAGAATGACGCCCTTGCCAGGCCCGGACAAATAGTTCACTTCGTCGGCCCGACACAGGATGGCGCGCGCCTCTGCGGTCGCGGCAATCACGATCTCCTCACCGGAGATCTTCGCGACGCCGACGACCTCGACCCCGTCTGAAGGACGGGCGTAGCGGCGTCCCGCGCGCGTGCTCGGTTCGACGAAGGAGTCGAGCCCGAAGCGCAGGCTGTAGCCGTCGCTCGTGACCGCGATCGCGTGGACGCGAGGCACGGCGCCCTCCCTCTTGGGGGTAATGTCGCCCACCACGCGGGGATCCAGACTGACCGCTGCAATCACGCGTTCCTGATCGCGCAGCTTGAACAGCTTCTGCACCGGCTCGCCGTAACCGGTCGATGCGGGCACGTCGATGATCCGCGAGGTGTACGCCGCGCCCAGGTTCGTGAAGAACACGACCGTGGCGCGCGTGCTTCCCGGTAATACCGCCAGCACCGAATCTCCCTCACGCAGCCTTGTCGTCGTGAGATCGCGCACTTCCTTCTGACGCTTCACCCACCCGTCGCGCGAGACGATGACGACGTTGTCTTCCTCGACGATGAAGTCGTCTTCGGTGAAGGCGACATCCTCTTCGGACTCGATGAGCGTGCGCCGCTTGTCGCCTTTCCCGTAGCGATCCTGCATCTCGCCGATCTCGTCGCGCACGACCTTCCATCGTGCGTCCTCGTTGTTGAGCAGCGCACCGATCTGTCGCGCGCGCTTGCGCTTGTCGGCCAGCTCGTTCTGAATCACCAGAATCTCGAGCCGGGCCAGACGATAGAGCTTGAGCTCGAGGATCGCATCCGTTTGCTCGGCGTCCAGCTCGAATCGCTTCATGATCTTCGCCGCCGCGTCGGCCTTGCCGTCCGACTTGCGAATCATGCGAATGATCTCGTCGAGGGCGTCGAAAACCTTCTCGAAGCCTTCGAGGACGTGGATGCGCTTCTTGAGCGCCTCGAGCTCGTGCTCGAGACGGTTGGTGACGACCTCGAGCCGGAAGTGGAGGAAGTGCCAGAGGATCGCCTTGAGGTCGAGCCGTTCGGGCCGCCCGACGTCCGCGTTCTCGGTCGGAATCAGACAGGTCAGGTTGACGATGAAGTTCGTTTGGAGCGGCGTGTTCTTGAAGAGATACGCCATCACCATCTTGGGATCGGCGTCGCGTTTCAACTCCAGCGCGATGCGCACATCGTCGGTCGAGATGTCCTTGACGTCGAGAAGCGGTGGCAGCTTGCGCGACAGGACCACTTCGGCGATTCGCTCGACGAGGGCGGCCTTGTTGACGGCGTAAGGGATGCTGGTGATGTAGAGCGTCTGGCTGGTGCGCGTGCCCGGTCCCTCGTCCCACGTGGCGCGCAGGCGGATGGTACCCGAACCGGTCTTGTAGATCTCCTTCAGCTCGTCGGGAGAGTTGAGGACCTGGCCGCCGGTCGGAAAGTCCGGCCCTTTTACGTAGCGACAGAGCTGCACGCTGCTCAAGTCCGGGTTATCGAGCAGCTTGACGAGCGCCGAGCAGACCTCACCCAGATTGTGCGGCGGCACGTTCGTGGCCATGCCAACGGCAATGCCCGTCGTGCCGTTGATCAGCAGGTTTGGAATTCGCGCCGGCAGCACGACCGGCTCAGTTTTTGTGCCGTCGTAGCTGGGACGGAACGGGACGGTGCGCTGCTCGATCTCGGTGAGCATCTCGTCGGAGATGCGCGCCAGGCGGCACTCGGTGTAGCGCATGGCGGCAGCGCTGTCGCCATCGAGTGAGCCGAAGTTGCCGGATCCATCGACCAGCGGGTAACGCAGCGAAAACGGCTGGGCCATGCGGACCAGCGTCTCGTAGAGCGCGGCGTCGCCGTGGGGGTGATAGCTGCCCATCACGTCGCCGACGACCTTGGCGCACTTCCGGTGCTTGGCGTCAGCGGTGAGATTCTGCTGCCACATCGTGTAGAGGATGCGGCGTTGCACCGGCTTCAACCCATCGCGCACGTCGGGCAGCGCGCGCGACGTGATGACGGAGAGCGCGTAGTTCAAATACCGCGTCTGCGCCGCTTCGTGCAGCGCCACACCTTCTGCGCCTCCCGGCGGCGGAGGCAAGGTTGCGGACTGATCTTCGGCGAGATCAAACAGCGAGGGAGTTGGTTTGCGAGAGCGCTTCAATGTCAAAAGTCAAACGTCAAAGGTCAGGGCAAAGATAGCAGGTGGCAGGTACCAAGTCATAGGTATCAAGTCATAGGTACCAAGTCGCAGGTTCAAGGTGCCGTCCCCAAGTGTCACACATAGTACGGTACCTTGATCTCACACCTGAGACTTGGACCTGGCACATGAGCCTTGGACCTCGCACATGAGACTTACTCCGTATACCTTGTACCTTGGCCTTGACGTTTGACCTTTGACGTTTGCCTTTTGACCTTCGATGTTCACGCGTAAGACTCTCTCCTTTCTGCGCGCGTTGAAGCGCAATAACGATCGTGAATGGTTCCGCGCACGCAAGGCGGAGTACGAGCAGCATGTGCGCGGTCCGATGATCGAGGTGCTCGCGCGTCTGGCCGGTGACTTCCGCTCGTTTGCGCCAGAGCTCGTGTCCGAGCCGAAGGTCTCGCTCTTTCGCATCTACCGCGACACTCGCTTCAGCAGCGACAAATCACCGCTGAAAACCAACGCGGCCGCACACTTCCCGAGCCGACACTTCGCGCGCCACGACGGCGCGGGCCTCTACTTCGAGGTGACGCCGGGATGGGTCTGGATCGGCGGCGGCATGTACATGCCGTCGACTTCGGATCTGCAGGCCATTCGCGGTCGAATCGCGACGTCCCATCCACGGCTGCATCGGCTGGTCACTGCCTCGGCGTTCAAGAAGGCCGTCGGCGAGCTCACCGGCGATCGGCTGACGCGTGTCCCGATCGGATATCCGAAGGATCACCCGGCGGCGCACTACCTGCAGTTCAAGCAATTCATCGGCAGCTGTGAGTACGAGGCTGCCTTCGCCGCAAGCCCACGCTTCTACGGCGAGTTGGTCCGCGTCTTCAAAGCCGTGATGCCGCTGGTGAGATTCCTCAACGGAGCACTTCTCGACGCCGCTACGCCGGCACCGATGTTCGTTGACGAAGCGCCGCGAGATCGGCGGCGAAGTGCGCCGCCTCCGCCGGCAGCAACGCCGATGTGGTGACGCGGATGGCTGGCGGGCTGTGCAGGCGGAAGCGCTCCCCCGCCGCGACCGCCCATCCGCGATCGGCGAGGGCCTGGACCGCCGCCGTTTCTTCACGCACCGGAATCCACACGTTGAAGCCCGATTGGCCGTGCGCACGAATACCGTGCGTCGCCAGCGTCTCGATCAATGCCGTGCGCCTTTGGGTGTACGTCTCGGCCGCCCGGGCCAAGAGCCGGCCGCTCGACGGATCAGACCAGAGCGCCAGCGTGAGGCTCTGAAGCAGGTGGCTGACCCATCGCACGCTCACTGCCTGACGACGCTGCAGTCGGCCAATGGTCGTGGCGTCGCCGGTGATGATCGCGACACGAAGATCGGGGCCGAGCCACTTCGACGTCGAGCGCACGACGGCCCAGCGATCTCTCCCGCGCGTCAGCGTGATGGGAGCGGCTCCGGACACCGGGGCCGAGTCGTCTATTTCGATGAGCAGTGAATGCGGACGCCGGCGCAGCGCTCGTCGAACGTCATTGGCGCGGCGAGACGTGATCGCCGCGCCGAACGGATTCTGCGCCCGCGACGACAGGACGATTGCCGGCACTTTCCCTGAGACGACCCGCTCCAATGGCTCCGGCTGCGGCCCCTCATCGTCGACCGCAACGGGCGCCGGTACCAGACCGAGTGACACAAGCAGATCGAGCAGCGCGGGGAAGGTGGGATCCTCCACTGCCACACGATCCCCGGGTCGAGTGGCCTCGCGCAACAGACGCTCGATCGCGTCCAGGCTGCCGCTCGTGACGGCCACCGGCCCGCTGGCGATCCCGTCGCGCTCGAACTCCGCCGCGGCAAACGCCACCAGTGCGGGCAGCTCGAGCGGGCCGCCATAGAGGCGGTTGTCCAACGTCACGCTGCGGAGCGCCGTGGCGAGGGAAGGGAGAAAGGCTGGATCGGGATTGCCGGTCGCAAGATCGCGGAGGTGATGTCCCGGAGCATGGACGGCAATGGGAACACTCGCTGCCGTCGCATGAAGCGCCGTACCGCGGCGGCCATTTCCACTCGCGAGGCCGCGCGTTCGCAGCAGCCGATACGCGGCGGCCACGGTCACGGGGCTCACGCGCAGCGTCTGGGCGAGCTCCCTGATCGGCGGCAGGCGGCTCCCGCTCGAAATCTTCCCCGACTGAACCGCCTCCTCGATCGAGCCAGCGATGGCGGTCGCGTGCCGGCCCGAGATGACATTTCGAGACATGTCTTAAATAGTTTTGTACTGTAACATAATGCAGATATGAGGCCGGCCGAGAGGTGCACGCCGGTTTTGAGCCACAATCTAGGCGTGCACACCAATCCCGCCGTCGAGTACCACGAGCGGCTGGCAGCTCGGCAGGTGGAGCATCGCCGGCTGACCCGGATCGACCGGCAGTTCAGCTATTCGCGTCTTGCAGCCTTCGGCCTGGGCGTTGTCGTGCTGCTCCTCGCCTGGGAACAGTGGCTCAACGTCTGGCTCGTCCTCATCCCCACCGCCATCTTCATCGTCCTGGTCCGCCGGCACGAGGAGGTCATCCGTCAGCGCGATGAGACGGCCAGAGCAATGGCGTTCTACGAGCGCGGGCTGGCGCGAATCGAGGATCGCTGGCCGGGAACGGGTGAGCCGGGCGAGCGGTTCCGTGACGACACGCACCTCTACGCGAATGACCTCGATCTCTTCGGGCATGGATCGCTCTTCGAGTTGTTGTCGATTGCGCGAACGCGTCCGGGAGAAGCGAAGCTCGCGGGCTGGCTGACCGCGCCCGCGTCGCCGGCGGCCATCGCGGAGCGACAGGAAGCGGTCGCCGAATTGGCACCGCTGCTCGATCTGCGTGAGGCGCTCTCGCTTGCGGGCACTGACGTGGCGGCCGGCGTGCATGGCGAGACGCTCGTGACGTGGGCCGAGTCCGCGCCCGTGCTCAAGCCGCTCTGGGCGCGATGGCTTGCCGTGGCGCTCACGGTGTCGGTCCTCGCTACGGCCGCCGTCTGGCTCTCGGGAAGCTCGGAAATCCCGCTGCAGATCGCCCTCGCGATCCAGGTGGGATTTGCATGGCCACAGCAGCGCCGTGTCGAACGATCGCTGCATAGGGCCGCGGCCGCCGCCCGCGACCTGGACATCCTCGGCCATCTTCTCGAACAGCTCGAGCGGCAGCAATTCTCTACCGCGCGCCTGCGTGCGCTGCGTGACGCGATTGACACGGGCGACAGCCGAGCGTCGGCTGCGATTCGCTCGCTTCATCGCCTCGTGGAACTGCATGACTGGCAGCACAACCTCATCTTTCTGATTCTGTCGCTGCCCTTGCTGTGGGGAACGCACCTGGCGTGGGCCATCGAGGCGTGGCGCGCGCGCCATGGCCCTCACATCCAGGCGTGGCTCGAGGCGGTCGCCGAGATCGAGGCGCTGTCGTCGCTCTCGGCGTTTCGTTTCGAGCACCCGGACGACCCGTTCCCGGTGATCGTCGCTGATGCATCACCGGCCCTCTACGATGGCGACGGCCTCGGACATCCACTTCTGCCGGCAATCCGCTGTGTGCGAAACGACGTGCTCATGGACGAGAATCAGCGGCTGCTCGTCGTGAGTGGCTCCAACATGTCGGGCAAGAGCACGCTACTGCGCACGATTGGCATCAACGCGGTGCTCGCGCTGGCGGGTGCGCCGGTCCGCGCCGTGTCACTCCGCCTCTCACCGTTACAACTCGGAGCGACGCTTCGCATCCAGGACTCGTTGCAGGAGGGCAGGTCGCGGTTCTATGCGGAGATCACGCGGGTGCGAGCGCTCGCCGACGTCGCGAACGGATCGACGCCGCTGCTGTTCATGCTCGACGAGCTCTTCCACGGCACCAACTCACACGATCGGCTCATCGGCGCATCCGGAGTCTTGAGAAGCCTCCTCGCTCGCGGAGCGATTGGCCTGGTCACGACGCACGACCTCGCGCTGACCTCGATCGCACGTGCGCTGGGGCCCGTCGCGGTGAACGTGCATTTCGAAGATCGTTTCGAAGAGGGCGCAATTCATTTCGACTACCGCATGAAGCCCGGACCAGTCACGAGGAGCAATGCCATCGCGTTGATGCGCGCCGTCGGGCTGGATGTGCCCGGTGACGCCGAGCCCATGTAGCGGCGGGCTTCAGAAAATATAGGGGCAGGTCTTCAGCATCAGTAGAGGCGGGGCTCGAGACCCGCCTGCATCGGAGTGGACCATGCACGAGGAAACCGAGGCAGCAGTCACCTACCAGAGTTACCTTCGGCTCGAGACACTGCTCTCGCTGCAAGTACCGCGATCGGATGGACCCGAACACGACGAGATGCTGTTCATCGTGATTCACCAGGTCTACGAGCTCTGGTTCAAAGAGCTGCTGCACGAGTTCGACCACGTGGCCATGCTGTTCCGCACGGACAAGCCGCATCGGGCACAGCACACGCTGAAACGAATCCTCACCATCCTCAAGGTCCTCGTCGCGCAGCTCGACATCCTCGAGACGATGACGCCGCTCGAGTTCCAATCTTTCCGCGAGCGGCTCGAAGCCGCCAGCGGATTCCAGTCGAACCAGTTCAGACAGATTGAGTTCCTCCTCGGCGCCAAGAACGAGGCGGCGTTCGGGCGCTTTCCCGAGGGCAGCGAGGCACGTCTGGCCCTGGAGCGCCGGTACCGCGAGCCCACAATTTGGGACGCCTTCCTGCACTACCTCTCGCGCGAAGGTTACGGTGTGCCGGCCTCGCACCTGAGCCGCGACCAGTCGAAGCGGATCGAGCCGGCGCCAGAGATTCAGCAGATCCTGCTCGACGTATACCGCAAGGACGTGAAGAACGCGGAGATCTGCGAACGGCTGGTGGATCTGGACGAAGGCATCGCCGAGTGGCGATACCGGCACGTCAGGATGGTGGAGCGCACCATCGGCAGCAAACCAGGAACGGGCGGCTCGCGCGGAGCCGCCTACCTGCAATCAACAATCGGGAGGAATCTGTTTCCGGACTTGTGGGAAATTCGGTCCCGCCTCTGACAATTGTTGATCTGTGATTTGCGATTCTTGATTCGTTGGTGACTGGAGATCTTTGATTGCTGATTGATAAACGATTGCCACGCGGCTGCCTTAATCAACAATCACCAAATCAACAATCGCCAATTCAATCAACAATCAAAGATCCCGAATCAACAATGCCCTACTTCTTGCCGAGATGCTCCGCGAGGTAATCAGCGAGCACTTCAACCTGCTTCTCGTCTACCGGCGCACCGTAATCCATCATCGTGACGACGATGTCGTGCCACTGCGTGCGGTCGTAGTAGCCGCGAAACTTCGTCACCTCGCTGAGGTCATGACACGCCGTGCACGAGGCCACGAGGATCTTTTTTCCCTCGCCTTCTGGCAGTTCGTCCTCGGGACCGGCGGCGCGGGCACGTGATGGCGTCCACAGTACTGCCGCGATCAGCGACGCGATACAGACGAAGTGCAGAAGCCTGAGCAACGGGCCCCGATCTGAGAACGCAGGTGCGTCTGAAGACCCGCCTCTACGTGGACTGTCAGCTGGTTGCACGAGACACCCATGTGATGTTGCGCTTCGGCGACTTCCCTACCTTGATGCGCGTGATCTCTTTTCGTGCGGCGACGTCGATCGCGACCACCGTGTCGGTGTTCTCGGTGGCGATGTAGAGCCGTTGGCTGTCGGGTGTGAAGGTCACCCAGTCCGGGCGTCCGCCCAGATCGACGTAGCCCGGCATCAACTTCAGGTCAGGAAGCGAATACGTATAGACGCGCGCGTTGGGCCGGCTCGTCACCCACAGCGTCTTTCCATCCGGCGCGACGCCGATACCGTGCGACGGCGACGCGTTGAATGGCCCCTTGTCCACCTTTTCCGGCGGTACGTCGTTGGGCAGTTCGAGCCGCGCCACTTCTTTCCGCTGCGCGAAGTCCACCACGGCGAAGCCATGGTAGTCGGAGAGCTGCACGAAGATCCGCTTCGTCGACCCATCCGGGTTGGTCTCGAACGCCATCGGCCGGATGCCTTCCTGGAAGAGCGTCCAGACCGGCTCCTCTGTTTTCTGATCGATGACCGTCATCAGCTTCCCGGCAATCGATCCGGCAACGAGGTACTTGCCGTCGGGCGTGACGTAGACGTTATGGATGCCGCCCTTGGTCGGAATGCTCTTCACGCGCTCGAGCGACGCCGTATCGATGACGTCAACCGCTCCCGGAGAAGATACGATGCCCACGTAGACCTTGCGGCCGTCGCGGCTGATCGAGATGTTGTTGGGACGGCCGCTCAACGGAATCTTCTTCACCAGCTGCAGCGATTTCCCGTCGATGACATGCAGCGCCTGCTCCGCCTCGCTGCTGAAGTACAACCGGCTGCCATCAGGTGCCCCGGCCGCTCCGTGGTTGATGGGCACGCCCTTGACCTCGCCGACGATCTGGTTCGTCAACGGGTCGATCAGGTGGATGTTGTCGCCCTGCGAATTCGTCTGAATGATCCGGACCTGCGCGCCGGCTGCAGACGAGGCGGTCAGCAGCAGTGCTGCCAACAACACCCGGCGATATGTGACGGCGTTCATGAAATCTCCTCAACAGGAAGACGGTCGACTCCCAACTCCCAACGTCATTGATTAGCGCGTCAGCACAGACGACTCCCGCTGATCCTTTTATCGCAGAGATCGCTGGGATCGCGGGGAATTCCAGTGCATTCCAGAGCGCCGACGGGTGGCGCGCGACGCGCGCGACGGACCGAGAGGGGCACCGCACGAGTGTCGTTCGTGGTGTTCGCTATGACACTCGCGCGGGTCCCTCTCGATCCGTCTGGCCCGGCCAAGGGCCGGGCCGCCACCCGTTTGCTCTCTGCGATCGCTGCGATCCCTGCGATAAAAATCTCCGCGCCCTCGGCGGTGAAACGGGGGAAGCGGTAAACAGATACCTACCAACACCCAACAACCAATTCCCAAAGAATCAGGTGGTTTGGGAGAGTAGCATGGTCCAGTGAACCTCGGTGTCTCGGTGCTTCGGTGTGTCGGCGGGATGCGGGCAGGGCTTCGAATTCACGTCGGCGCGAGGGTTGCGTGGTGAATCCTCTTGCTCAGTACTACTCCCGATTCCGCGTCGGCGAGCGTCTGCTGCTGACCGGCCACTCGCATCAGGCGTGGCCCGATACCGGCTTCGAAGCGCAGCAGCGCGCGTGGTTGGATGCAGCAGAACTGGTCGACGAGAAATGGGAACGAGCGGAGAGGCAAGCCGCAGCGGTGCGGGCGGGGTTTGCGCGACTGGTCGGTGACACTCCGCGCAATATCGCGCTTGGACAAAACACTCACGAGCTCGTGACGCGCTGGCTGTCGGCCATTCCCATCACCCACCCTCGTATCGTCACCACTGACGGCGAGTTCCACAGCTTGCGGCGTCAGGTCGATCGGCTTTCCGAAGAAGGAGTGGCGGTCGTCAAGGTCGCAGCCAGGCCGGCGGATACGCTGATCGAGCGCGCGATCGACTGGATCGATTCGCGCACGGCGTGCGTGATGATCTCGACCGTACTCTTCGAGACCGCGGAGATCGTCCCCGGCATAGAGGCACTCGCGTCAGCGTGCCGCACGCATGGTGTTCCGTTGTTGCTCGATGCCTACCATCAGCTCAACGTCGTGCCGTTCGACCTTCGTCGCGCCGGCCTCGACGATGTGTTCGTCACGGGCGGCGGCTACAAGTACTGCCAGCTTGGTGAAGGCAATTGTTTCCTGCGCGTGCCGCCTGACACGCACTTGCGTCCGGTGCTGACCGGCTGGTTCGCCGAGTTCGACTCGCTCGAAGATCACAGCGCGGGAAGGGTCGCCTACGGAGCGGGCGCGGCGGCGTTCGGCGGCGCCACCTACGATGTCACGTCGCACTATCGTGCCGCCGCGGTGTTCGCATTCCACGAGCAGCACAACCTGACAGCGGACCGGCTACGCGAGATCAGCCGGCATCAGGTCGGTCTCTTGAAGAAGGAGTTCGAGCGCCTCGACATCGCACCAGACGTTGCACATGTTGAGCCGATGCCTGACGATCGCCGTGGCGGATTCCTGGCGATACGGATGGCGGGAGCCAAAGAGATGGCGCGCCGGCTTCGTGAGCGCGGCGTTCACGTGGACGCGAGGGGAGACCTTCTTCGCATCGGTCCGGCCCCATACCTGAGGGACGATCAACTGGCCGACGCAATTGGCGAACTGGGCGACGTGCTACGAGAGCAAGAGGACAACAACGCACCGAGGCGCAGAGCCACAGAGATGTCCTAGGTTTTTAGCACCTTCCCCGGATTCATCCGGTTCTCTGGATCCAGCGCGCGCTTGATCGCCTTCATCACCTCGACCGCCTCGCCATGCTCTTCCGCGAGGTCGTCCATCTTGCCGAAACCGATTCCGTGCTCACCGGTACACGTGCCACCCATCGCAATCGCGCGATGCACGAGGCGGTGATTGAGCGCCTTGACCTCCGCGAACTCGGCCGGGTCGTCGCGGTTGAACACGAAGTTCAGATGGAAGTTCCCGTCGCCGACGTGACCGACGAGCGGTGCATACGCGTTCGACGCCTGCAGGTCGCGCTTCGTGTCAACGATGCATTCGGCCAGGCGCGAGATCGGCACGCAGACATCCGTCACCCACGAATGCCCGCCCGGCCGCATGGCGCGCGATGCGGGCAGCGTGTTGTGCCGTGCGCGCCAGAGCCGGGCGCGATCTTCGGTGGTCGTCGCCCACTCGAAGCCGGCACCGCCGTGCTCATTGGCAATCTCCTGTACCGAGGTGGCGTGCTCGCTGACGCCCGCCTGACTCGTGCCGTGAAACTCGAACAGCAGCGTCGGCTTCACTGCGTGCGAGAGATGCGAATAATGATTGTCCGCATCGACCATCACCTCGTCCAGCAACTCGATTCGTGCCACAGGGATCCCCAACTGGATCGTCGTGATGACGGTCCGCACCGCGCCCTCGAGTGAATCGAATGCGCAGATCGCGGCCGACACCGCTTCGGGCAAGCCGTACACCCGCAACGTGATCTCGGTGATGACGCCGAGCGTGCCTTCGGATCCGATGAAGAGGCGGGTCAGGTCGTAGCCCGCCGATGACTTGCGCGCGCGCCCGCCCGTGCGAATCACGCGCCCGTCAGCGAGCACGACGGTGAGGCCGCGCACCGTTTCGCGCATCGTGCCGTAGCGCACGGTTGTCGTCCCCGACGCGCCGGTGGCGGCCATGCCGCCGATCGTCGCGTCTGCACCGGGATCGACCCAGAAGAACACGCCGGTGTTCGCGAGGGCTTTGTTCAGTCCACGATGCGTGACACCGGCCTCGACGGTGACGTCGAGGTCCTCCACGTTCACGCTGAGCACGCGAGTCATGCGCGAGAGGTCGATGGAGATGCCGCCCTCGAGCGCGTTCACGTGCCCCTCGAGGGATGAGCCCGCGCCAAAGGGCACGACCGGCGCGCCAACCCGTGCCGCGGCCTTGACGACCGCGCTCACTTCCTCGGTTGACAGTGGATACACGACGACGTCGGGAAGTCCCGAGGGATGCCACGACTCGCTGTGGCTATGGTGCTCGAGCTCGCTCGGGTTCGTCGAACAACGCTCGCCGAAAAGTGCGTGCAGCTCGCTGACGAGCGACGCCCGATTCGTGGGGTTCAGCCTAGAGGACATAGAAAGGAGACCGTCTCAGTGCCTCTGTGTCTCCGTGTGTCGTTCGGAGGTGAATGGCGTCTAGCTCTTTCGCATCAAGCTATCGATGCTCCAGATTCCCGAACCGCGCGATGCCACGTACAAAAACGCGAAACAGAACATCGTCGCGCGCTCGCCCATGTTGACGAGCGGGAGGATGCTCTGTGGAACGTGTGCGATGAAATATGCGGCGGCCATCTCGCCACTCGCGAGGAACGCAGCGTATTTCGTGAAGAGACCGACCATGATCAGGAACCCGCAGACGGTTTCAATGACACCTGCTGCGCCGAGCATGCTCCCGAGCGGCATGACCTGTCCACCAAGGATTCCAAACAGCTTCTGCAGGCCGAACAGGAAAAACAGCAAGCCGAAGACGATGCGGAACAGCGCGTACGTTGTCGGGGCGTAGCGTTCTGGAATCATGATCCTCCTCGGACCGCGTCGCTGGGGCGCGGCGCCTCAGTGTCGTGCGATTCTACTCGGCCTCCGTCGCCGGCCGATAGACGTTTGGCGACAGGCCGCGCACGATCAGCGCAATCGCGCCGTAGCTGACGATGAGCAGCGCAAGACCCACTCGCACACTCGTCTGTTCAGCGAGGAGCCCGATCGAAGCCGGCAGCACCATGCCGCCCACCTGCGCGACCGTCAGCAACCCGCCGAAGAGCGCCCCTGCATTGCCTTGCAACCGCTCACCGGCCAGCGCCAGGGACGTCGGCATCACGAGCGCCATGCAGATGCCCACCGCAAAAGGGCCGGCCGCGACGACGGTAGACGAAGGCGAGAGAACCATCACGACAAGTGCAAGGACGCTCAACACGGCGCTTCGCTCAACGGCGACTCCCTTCGCGCGATCGACAAGACCGGAAAACACCGCTCGCGACACGATCACCGCCAGCCAATGTGAGGACAGCACCCACGTCGCGACCGGCGCGCTGAAGCCCGACGCGATCACGAAGCTGGTCGTCCATCCCGCCATCGACGCCTCGTTGCCGCCGCCAAGCATGATGAGCAAGAGGAACGATATGAAACCGCGCTGCTTGGAGAACCGGGCGAGCGCTGCGATTGCACCGTCTCTGCGCGAGGGTCCGCCGGCGGCTGCAGGCAGGCGAGTCGCGACGATGGCGACGAGTGCCGAGACGACTCCGCCCGCCATGACGACAGTCCGCCACGAGAGGAGATGCGATGCCAGCACGGTCGCCGTCGGCATCGTCAGTCCTCCCAGCCCAACCATGATGGCGATGCCGTTCATGCGACGGCCGCGCTCATCGGGAAACAAATCGGATGACAGCGCGTTGGACGCCGTGTTGATGCTCGCGGAGGCGAGGCCCACTGCGAGCAGTGCCGACGCCGCGACCAGGCCACTCGACGCGAGCGCGAAGAGCGGCAGACAGATGCCCACGAGTGCGGCAGACAACGCGAGCGCAGCACGCTGCCCCATGACATCGACCAGCGGACCCGACAGCAGGCTTCCGAAGAACAGGCCGGCAAACAGCGTGGCAATCAGCAAGCCGCGATCGGCCAGCGTCAGCCCGAATTGCGCGACCGTGTCCGGCTGTCCGAGGACCGTGCCGGGAAGGCCGAGGATCATCCCGAAGACGAACATGCCAGCGCACGCGACGGCGTAGAGACGTTCGCGAGGCGCGATCACTGCGGGGGCGTAGCCGTCTTGCGTGCGGGATTGAAGAACGGGGTGCGGACCACGGTCGCCCCGACGAAGTGACGCGTGCCTTCGACGGTGATCTCGAATCGGAGTCGCGTGCCCTCCACATGCCGGGGTGCGTCAACGCAGGCGATCGCCACCAGACGCTTCAACGTCGGTGACCAGGCAGTCGTGGTCGCACGCCCGACCTGCTGCTCACCATCCCGCACCGGAACCGGAGCTCGCGAAGCCGCCGACGGCGCGACGGGGGTCAGGCCCACGCGGCTGTAGACAGCTTCGACGTCGGTCCAGTCGACCTCGAGTCCCACGATGTGCCGTTCGGTCGAGCGCGCAGCGTCACCCAGGGCAGATCGTCCGATGAATGCTCGTTTGCCGAGGTCAACGAGCCGGCCGAGCCCGAGCTCGTAGGGCGTGTACTTCTGCGCGAGGATTGTTGCCTTCTTGCTCCCGACGTAGTCCACGTCGATGAGCAGGAGCCCGGCCTCGACGCGCGCGACATCGAGCGCCAGCATGCCGGCTGGTGCGAGTTCGAACGCCCGGCCGGCATCGACGAGTGCGTCCCAGACCGCGAGCGCGTGGTCGGCGGGCACCCAGATCTCGTAGCCAAGGTCGCCCGTGTAGCCGGTGCGGGACACGTCAACCGGCACTCCTCCCAGACGGCCGCTCGTGACTCGGAAATACCTCAGGTGATCGACGTCGATATCCGAGCAGGCGCGCAGTACTCGAGCAGACATCGGGCCCTGCAGCGCGAGCGCCGCGATCCTCTCCGACACATCGTCGATCGTGACGTCGAAGCCGTGAGCGTTCTGACTGAACCATCTCAGGTTTGGTTCCGCGGCCGTCCACCTGAACCGCTGCTCATCCAGCATCGACACCGTGCCATCGTCGATGACATGGCCGTATTCGTCGCACCACGGCGTGTAGACGACTTGCCCGACCGACATCGTATTCACATCACGAGTGATGACGTGGTTGACGAATGCGCTGGCATCGGGACCTGAGATGACGTACTTGAAAAGCGGAGAGATATCGATCAGCGCCGCGGCATTCCGAATCGCGTTGTACTCGTGATCGTGGTGTGTTTCATAGGCGCTGACGGCGAAGAAGCCCGACCAGTCGCGGTAGTTGAGTGATTCGCACAGCGGGAAGGTGCGAGCATGAAATGGCGTACCAACCGGCACCGACGAATTATATGGGAGCGCATCAGGGCACTGGCGCTTCGCGATGAGCGATCTGATTCCGGCGTCTCAGTTGTCGGGATTAATATGGCTGCGCTGTTTGGCTCGAGGCGAGCAGGAGACGAGACGATGACGATAGTGCAACGGTTGATGACTGGATTACTGGCAATTACGTTCGTGGCGGCGGGTCTCGCACCACTGGCAGCTCAGGCGCCGCAAGGCGCTCCGGGAGGTCAAGGAGCTCCGGGCAGAGGGCGTGGTCCGGCGACGCCGCCGCTCATCATGACGACCACCGCGTTCGAGGATGGCGGTGTGATCCCCGACAAGTACACGCAGGCAGCCGGTCCAATGGCGGTATCGCCGGCGCTGTCGTGGTCGCAGGTGCCGATGGGAACGCAAAGCTTCGTGCTGCTCTTTCACGATCCCGAGCCTGTGCTGAACAAGGGCTCGAAGATGGACATCACGCATTGGCTGATCTGGAACATCCCGGGCACGTCAACCGGGCTTCCTGAAGGTGTGGCGCAGGGCGAATTGCCGGACGGGAGCCGTCAGGTGAGCCTGCGGTCCAACTCCTACATGGGTCCGGGCGCGCCTCCGGGACCGTACCACCACTACACGTTCGAGCTCTACGCGCTCGACATCAAGCTCGATGTTCCGCAGGGCACGCCACAGCAGGCGGCGGACACGCGCGTCGCGGTCATCAACGCGATGGATGGCCACGTGCTCGGGAAGGCCGTCCTCGTCGGCCGCTTCCACCGGCAGTAATCATCACGCGTTCGGCAGGCCGAGCAGTTGCGGACCGTTGGCGGCACGGAAGGCTTCGAGCGCCTCCCGCTGCCGCTCCTCGGCCCGCCGGACGATGTGACGGAAGTCCGGTGCCGCGCGCAGCGGATCGAGATTGGGATAGCTGACGAGCGCTGACGCAGGATAGAAGCCGGCCTCGACGCTTCGCTCCAGCAAGTCGAGCGCACCATCGCGGTCGCCGGCAAGGGCCAGAGCGCCGGCCCAGTGGAACAGCCCTTCGGGATCGGTGAAGCCGGCCGCGGCGAGCTGTCCGACGTGGCCGATGACGTCTTCCCACCTCGACTCGAACGCCGCCATCATGATGAGAATCGCCGTGCGCAACTGCGGATGGAGATCGCGGGTGGCGAACGGCCGAATCATCGTCAGCGCTTCGTCAATGCGTCCCATCTGATAGAGAGCCGACGGTCGGGCGATCGACGGTTCGCTCCGATCGACGTCGAAGGCGCGTTGCCAGTCACCCATCAACAGGAATGTCTGCGCGACGCTCGTGACCACCGCGGGATCGAGGCGGTGCGCCCGTTCGTATGCCGCCGCGGACGCCTCCAGCAAACCGCAATATCGGCACGCGTGCACCAGCCCCGCAAAGAGCTCGGGCTCGGACGGCGCGTGCTGCACGCGATCGAGCAGCCGCACCATCGCCTCGCGCGCGCGACCGGCCTCCACCTCGACGTACGAATAGAACTGATGCGCGAGCGACAGATCGGCATTGATCGAGAGGGCGCGCTCGAGCGCCTGCTGCCCTTTCGCGCTGTTGACCGCGGCGTTGGAGGGGTCGCCGAACTTCCCGATCAACCGGTAACAGCGGCCCAGCCGGGCCCAGGCCGGGGCAAACAGCGGATCGCGCTCGACGGAGCGACGGTACAAGTCGAGCGCAGAGGTCCACTGAGAGACGTCGAGCAGCAACTGATTCCCGCGCAGATATAAGGCGTACGCCTCGGCGTCGGCGGGCGTGTCGCGACTCATCGCATCGTGATCGTGAGTCGTCAACGACAGCGATAGTGAGTCCACGATCTCCTTGGCGAGCGCATCCTGAAGCTGAAAGATCTCCGAGGTCGCCGACTGGGACGTGATCGCACGCATCAGCGTGCCGGACGGGGCGTGCACGAGCTGGGCGTTGACTCTCACTTGCCCGCTGCTGCTCAGCAACGAGCCGAGGAGCACGACGTCCACATCCAGCCCTTTCGCCAGCGCGCCGAGGTCGGGCGCTTCGCTCACGAACTTCGAAGCGGCCGCCGTCGAGCGAATGACCACCGACGGGAGCGACGACAGCGCAAAGCTGATCGCATCCGCCAGGCCGAAGGCGAGGAAGTCGATCGACGGGTCTGGCCGCAGGACGCGGAACGGCATCACCACGAGGCGCGTGACCGGTCGAACCGGCGTGATGCTGGCCGAATCGATCGACATGAGAGCGACCCGCAGATCCTGGGCGAAGGCCGTGGCCGATTGATAACGGTCGTCGGGCCGTTTCCGTAGTGCTCGATGGATGACGCGGTCGAGGGCCACGACACCGGCCGACCCGCTCAACGCGGGCGGCTCCTCGTTGGTGATGGCCCGCGCCACGGCGAAGAACGAATTCCCGTTGAACGGGTGCCGGCCCGATGCCATCTCGTAAAGCACGGAGCCGAGTACGAAGATGTCGCTGCGCGCGTCGACGCCCTCACCCTCGATCTGTTCGGGCGACATGTACCTCGGCGTCCCCATGACGATTCCCGGCATCGTCAGGTCGCGACCGCCTGCGTCGAGGCCGGCGAATGGGCGCGCGAGCCCGAAGTCGAGCAGCTTCACGCCGTGCTGCGCGAGAAAGATGTTCGAGGGTTTCAGATCGCGGTGCACGATCCCCTTCTGATGCAGCGCGGCAAGCGCACCAAGCACCGAGAGCGCGATCTGACCCGCTTCACCGGCCGGCAATGCTCCGCGAGTCAGGCGGGCACTGAGCGGCTCGCCGTCGAGCAACTCCATCGAGAGGAACAGATCGTCCCCCTCGGAATCGATTTCGTAGAGCTGACAGACGTTGGGATGGTTGACGCTGGCAGCGATCCTCGCTTCGCGCCACAGGCGCTCGCGTTCCTGCCCGTCCCCGCTCTCTGAGCGAAGACGTTTGATGGCCACTGGCCGGTCGAGACGCTCGTCGTGCGCAGCGTAGACGACGCCCATGCCGCCTTCACCCAACTTGCGCACGATGCGATACCGGGACGATTTCACAGCTATAGACCCGCCTGTTATAAACGCCGTCAGGCGCGGCCGGCGAACTCCCGCGTCTCGGTGTGCACCTTCACCTTCTCTCCCTCTTTGATGAAGAGCGGCACCCGGATCTGAAGACCGGTTTCGAGAGTCGCGGCTTTCGTGACGCCCCCTGAGGCCGTATCGCCACGCACGCCCGGCTCGGTGTGGGCCACGGTCAGCTCCACATGAGGCGGAAACTGTATGGCAATCGGGTTGCCGTTGTACTTGAGGATCTGGACCAGCACGTTGTCGACGAGCAGTTCGCGATCGTCGCCCACGGTATCGGTGTTCAGCGTCAGCGTCTCGTAGCTTTCCTGGTCCATGAAGTGATAGCCATCGCCATCTGAGTAGAGGAACGTGGCCGCCACCTGGGCGAGGTCGGGTTCGCCAAATTTCTCGCCAGCCTTGAAGGTCTTGTCGAACACCGCCCGCGAGAGCAGGTTCCGCATCTTGACGCGCACGAGTGTCTGGCCGCCGCGCGCAGTCGGCCGCGAGACCTCGACGTCGATGCAGACGTAGGGCGCGTTCTCGAACTCGAAGAAGGTCTTCCGTTTGATGTCGATGGCTTCAATCAGGTTGGGCACCTCAAGAGTGTATCGAAGCTCCCCCCACTTGCCCTACGATGGCCGGGGATGACGTACGACGCCATCATCATCGGGGGCGGCCACAACGGCCTGACGGCTGCGGCCTATCTCGCCCGCGCGGGACGCAAGGTACTTGTGCTCGAGCGGCGTCATGTCCTCGGCGGCGCCGCCGTTACCGAAGAGGTGTTCAAGGGTTTCCACTTCTCGGTCTGCTCGTACGTCGTATCGCTGCTGCGTCCCGAGATCATTCGTGAGCTGGACTTGCCCGGCCACGGTCTCGAGATTCTTCCGCTCGACGGCACCTTCACCCCGATGCCCAACGGCGACTACCTCTGGCGGACGAACGACCACGCCAGGACGCGCCGCGAGATCGCGCGCCACTCGCGTCTCGACGCCGAGGCCTACGACGAGTACGCCCGTGCCATGGTGGAAATGGGGCGGTTCGTGCGGCCCATCCTCGGCATGCTGCCGCCGGATCCGACGTCGCTCGATCCGCGTGGGCTCAAGCAGCTCTTCATGCTGCTCCAGCGCTTCAGGCGCCTGCCCCGTCGCGACCAATACAACCAGATCCAGTTGATGACGATGAGCGCCATCGACTTCCTCGATCAATGGTTCGAGACCGACGTGCTCAAGGCGACGATGGCCGCCTCGGGCATCATCGGGACGTTTCTCGGTGTCAGGTCGCCCGGCACGGCGTACGTGCTCCTCCATCACTACATGGGCGAGATCGATGGCGCCTTTCGTTCGTGGGGCCTGGCGCGCGGGGGCACCGGAGCCATCTCGAACGCGATCGCCGCCGCCGCGCGTGCGGCCGGTGTCGAGATTCGCGCGCAAACAGAAGTCGCCCGGATCCTCGTTCGCGGCAACCACGCACAGGGCGTCGTCCTCGCCAACGGCGACGAGATTCGCGCGCGCCTGATCGCATCCAGCGTGGACCCGCGGCTCACGTTCCTGCGCTTCATCGAGCCCGGTCACTTGCCGGACGAGTTCGTCGCAGACGTCCGGCACTATCGCTTTCGCGGGTCGTCTGCAAAGGTGAACCTGGCGCTCGACGCGCTTCCCGACTTCACCGCCCTGCCCGGACCCGGCGTCCACCTGCGAGGAGCGATTTCGATCTCTCCCAGCGTGGATTACATGGAGCGCGCGTACGACGATGCGAAGTACGGACGCTTCTCGCGAAGACCGTACATGGACGTGGTCATTCCGTCGCTGACCGATCCGCGCGTCGCCCCGCCGGGCAAGCACGTGATGTCGTGCTTCGTCCAATACGCGCCTTATCACTTGAAGGAGGGCACCTGGGACGATCAGTGCGACAAGCTGGGTGATGCCGTGATCGACACCTTGTCGCAGTACGCGCCGAATCTTCGCAACATCGTGCTGCATCGGCAGGTGGTGACGCCGCTCGATCTGGAACGCGAGTGGGGACTGTCGGAAGGCAACATCTTCCAAGGCGAGCTGACGCTCGAGCAGTTGTTCTTCCTGCGCCCGGCGCCTGGCTGGGCTCAGTACCGCACGCCGGTCAAGGGTCTGTACATGTGCGGCGCGGCCACGCATCCCGGCGGCGGGATCATGGGCGCGCCTGGACGAAACGCCGCGCGACAGATCCTTGCGGAGACGCGTGCGTGACACCCGATACGGTCATCGTTGGGGGCGGGCACAACGCGCTCGTCGCGGCCTTCTATCTCGCCAAGGGCGGACGCCGTCCTCTGGTGCTCGAACGACAGCCGCATGTGGGCGGCGGCGCCATTACCACTGAGATTCATCCCGGCTTCAACTGTCCAAGCCTCACTCACGAGCTGTTACTCGAGGATCAGATCGCACGCGACATGGCGCTGGCGCGTGGCGGTGTGCAGTTCATCTCATTGCCGGCGCTTGCGTGTGCGCCGTCGCCGGATGCTCCACCGATCGTCCTGCACGACGATCTGGACGCGAGCGTTCAGGCATTGACTTCGACGTGCCCCGCTGACGCGGAACGCTATCGAGAGTTCCGGATCGCGCTGCAGCGGATCGCATCGGTCATCGGCATGCTGTTCGACTCGCCTCCTCCCAACATCGACGACCCGAGCGCCAGTGACGTATTGAGCCTCCTGCACTGGGGCCGTCGTTTCAGGTCGCTCGGCAGACGCGATGAGTACCGCTTGCTCCGCTGGCTGCCGATGCCTGTCGGCGATCTGATGTCGGAGTGGTTCGACAACGATCGGCTGCGCGCGCTGCTGGCAGGGCCCGGTGTCTCAGGCACGATGCTTGGCCCGCGCTCCGCCGGCAGCTCGCTTATGCTCCTGTTGCGGGAGGCATGCCGCCTGCGCGCTGGCGGGCATTCGGTGCGCGCGCGGGGAGGCCCAGGTGCAGTCACGAGCGCCATGGCAGCGGCCGCGCGCGCCGCCGGCGCCGAAATTCGCACGAGTGTGACTGTCGATCGCATCCTGATCGAAAGCGGCCGCGTCACCGGCGTGATCGCCGGCGGGCAAGAGATCGGATGCGGAACGGTCCTGTCCGGGCTCGATCCCAAGACAACGTTCCTCTCGCTCGTCGATGCCACGGCGCTCGCGCCGGAATTCGCCGCGATGGTGCGCAACTATCGAGCGTCGGGAACGGTGGCAAAGGTGAATCTGGCGCTGTCGTCGCTTCCTGCATTCGCCGGCGTCCGCGATCCGATGAGCGTCGCCGGACGAGTCCACATCGGACCGGACCTCGATTACCTCGAACGAGCCTTCGATCACGTCAAGTACGGAGAGGCTTCAACCGCTCCGTGGATGGACATCACAATCCCGTCGATCCTCGACAAGGACCTGGCGCCGCCAGGAGCCCACGTCGCGTCGATCTACGTGCACTACGCACCGTACGCGCTTCGAGGGTCGGACTGGCACACGGAAAAGCATTCGCTGCTGGCCAACACGCTCACCACTCTCGAAACGTGCGCGCCCGGGATCACGTCGCTGGTCGTCTCGGCCGAGGTTATCACCCCCCTCGAGCTGCAGGCGCGAGTCGGCTTGAGCGGCGGGCACATCTTTCACGGAGAGGTGGCGCTGGATCAGCTGTTCACGATGCGACCGCTGCTGGGACACGCCGATTACGGCAGCCCGATTCGCGGACTCCATCTGTGCGGCGCCGGCACACATCCTGGCGCGTTCATGACCGGCGCGAGCGGCAGGCTGGCGGCTCGGGCCGTGCTCAAGGTGACTGGCCGTTGAGCCCGCAGTTCCTGCCTATACTCGGTAAGCCGATCGAGCACTCCGGTCGTTATAAGGACGTAAGAAACGCAGCAACTTCCAAGATCCAATTTCCCACTCCCAAAGGGATGTGTTTTGGAGAGACTGTTCGCGACTGTCATTCTCGTCGCCGTGACCGGGATGGGGCATGCCGTCCGTGCCCAGGAACGTGGCGGCAACGTCCTGCTCCGCCTGCCGCCCTCGCGCGGCACCGCGTCCATCGTCGGCCACGTGCTGACCCCGGGAACCAATTCGCCGGTGCGCGGCGCTGATGTCGTAGCAACCAACCGCACAGGCGCAGCTGTTCCAGCAGTGACCGACGAGAACGGCGCGTACCAGATCGATCGGCTCGCGGCAGGCGAGTGGCAAGTGACGGCGTCAAAGGCCGGCTACATCACGTGGCAGTTCGATCAGCGCCGGCCGTTTCAGGCGCCGCGTCCGATTTCGCTGGCGAACGGTCAACGCTTCACGGCGGACATTCCGCTGACCCGCGGCGGCGCGATCTCCGGAAAGATCTTTGATGCCGCGGGTGACTCGGTCGCCGGTGCGCAGGTCCGCGTCTACCGAGCCGTCATGCAACAGGGATCGCGCCGTCTCAAAGCGGTCGGCGCAACCGATTCGACCGATGACCGGGGCGCCTTCCGCGTCTACGGTCTCCCACCTGGCGACTACTACGTCGCCGCCAGCCTTCGCGTGGCGCCGATCGACTCGGTCGTGGAAACAACCTACGCGCCCACGTACTTCCCGGGCACGGGCGACCTGGCCGAGGCGCAGCGTGTGAGGTTGGGGCTCGGCGCAGAGATCACCGCAACGTTTCCGTTGCTGCCGATCCGGCCCGCGCGCGTCTCCGGCGTCGTGTTGAGCACCGCCGGCGGACCAGCCAATGCATTCCTCAATCTCGTCTCGGAAGCGACCGAGCTTGGCGTCCCTATCGGGGTCGGCGGCGTGACACGTGCGGACGGCACGTTCACGTTGTCCGACGTCGCTCCTGGGCGGTACCTGCTGAAGGCCTCTCTGCGAGGAGACGGCCCCGACGAGTCCGCATCGCAGCCACTCGTGGTCAGCGGCGACGATGTGTCGGGCATCACGCTCGTGACGGGCCGGCCGGCAACGATTCGCGGCACCATCGTCGCGGACACCGGGGTCACTCGCAAGCTTCCGGGCGCTCTGCGAGTGATCGCCTTCTCTGCACGCGAAGCCGGCACAGTGCTCGACAGCGGCGATGGCCTGAGATTCGAAGTCGGTTCGCTCAATGAGCCGTTCAAGCTCGCGGTGGAAGGACTGAGCGAGGAGTGGGCCGTGAAGCAAATTGCTGTCGGCGACCTCGACGCGCTCGACGATCCGATCGAGCTTGCGCCCGGCCAGCAAGCAACGGCGCGTGTCGTCCTCACCGATCGCTTGACCGAGGTGGGGGGCACTGTCGCACCGGCCGATC
>Ga0310810_10001593_pt1 | contig 23929 bp, 22 predicted proteins | sample NCmetagenome_FD_207641 | JGI IMG/M metagenome (GOLD analysis project Ga0310810, IMG submission 207641) | Soil microbial communities from experimental microcosm in Duke University, North Carolina, United States - NC | ecosystem: Engineered > Artificial ecosystem > Soil microcosm > Unclassified ... | reverse complement strand
GACCAGAGGTGCTTGGGCCGCCCGGTGACCTCGTACCAGTCGATGCCGGCCCGCTTGAGCTCGTGGTCCAGCGGGGTCTTGAGCTTGAGGATGGTCTGCTCCCGCACCGCCCGCTTCGCCGCCACCTGGTTCACCAGGTCGCGATACTCGTCGGGCTCCAGGAACTTGAAGGCCAGGTCCTCCAGCTCGGCCTTGATGCCGGCCATGCCGAAGCGGTGCGCCAGCGGCGCGTAGATCTCGCGGGTCTCCAGCGCGATCCGGTGCCGCCGCTCGGGCGGGAGGTGCTCCAGCGTCCGCATGTTGTGCAGCCGGTCGCCCAGCTTGATGATGATGACCCGGGCATCCTTGGCGATGCTCAGCAGCAGCTTGCGGTAGTTCTCGACCTGCTCCTCGGCCGAGGAGCGGAAGGTGAGCGAGCTGATCTTGGTGAGCCCGTCCACGATGCCGGCGATCTCGACCCCGAACTCGCGGGCGATGTCCTCCGAGCGGACGTCGGAGTCTTCGACCACGTCGTGCAGGAGGGCCGCGGCGATCGTGGCGGTATCCAGCAGCTGCTCCGCCAGGATCAGGGCGACGGCGATGCTGTGGGAGATGAAGTCCTCCCCCGACATCCGCTTCTGCCCCCGGTGGGCGGACGCGCTGAAGCGGAGGGCGCGATCGATGAGATCGACGTCCAGCCGGTCGGCGTGCCGCTCCAGCACGACCATGAGCTCGGGGGCGAGCTCGGGGAGGATCGAGGTCATGGGGTCGCTGCGTCTTGCTCCATAGCGTAAGGTAGCGACGGCAGGCGCACGTCTAGCGAACCCGGCCCCTCCCCGCTGAAAAGCGGGGCGAGGCGGGGGCTCGTTTTTCCGGTAGCGGTGGATTCGGTACGCGCCGCGTCCACTCACACGATGGGAAGAAAACCCCGGCGCGTCAACGCAGGCCGGGAGGCCGGCCGGCCGGAGCGGCACGGTGGCGCTCCTGGGCCGCCGGGCCTATCTGGCGATGCCTCTTGCAGTTCTGCCCGGTCAAAGCAGACCGGCCGTCGCCAGGCTCAAGTAGCGGTCGCCCGCGATGATCACATGATCGTACAGTGGGAGGTCCAGCAGCCGCCCGGCCTCCGCCAGCTGCCGGGTAACCGCCCGATCCTCGGCGGAGGGGGTGGGATCGCCGCTCGGGTGGTTGTGGACCACGATGATCCCGGCCGCCGCCTCGACGATCGCGGCCCGGAAGACCTCCCGGGGGTGGACCAGCGAGCTGTTCAACAACCCGCGGGTGATCAGGACCTCCCGGAGTACCTGGCTTTGGCTGTCGAGAGCCAGGAGGTGGAATTCCTCGACCTGCAGGTCGCGGAGCCGATTGGCGAACCGGCGCGCGACGTCTTCGGGCTCCCGGATGCGCTGGAGCGGCGGCCGTTCTTCCCGAGCCAGCCGGCTGCCGAGTTCGAAGGCCGCGGCCACGCGGGCGGCCTTGGTCGGACCGATGCCCTCGGTGCGAAGCCATTCGGACCGGGGCCGTTGCGACAGCCGGCGCAGGGAGCCCTCGCTGAGCTCGAGCAACCCGCCGGCAACCTGCAGCACCCCCCGCGCCCCCCTTCCGGTGCCGATCACGATGGCGAGCAGCTCCGCCGTGGTGAGGGCGGCGGGCCCGAGCGCCCAGAGGCGCTCGCGCGGACGGTCGGCGGGTGGGAGCGTGCTCATCGGGCTGGCCATCGCCGGAGAGTAACCGACGGCGCCCGAGGACTCGGTGGCCTTATCCTGCGGGAAGGCGAGGAAGCCCTCTCATCGAGTCAGTCGCGGTCGGGATGCTGCGGGAATGCCGCCGCGAGATCGTCGCCAGAGTCCACCATGACGTGCACCATGTACCGGGACTCGCTGCGGAATCGCCCGCCTGCCGCCTCGCACGCCGATGCCGTAGTCGCCTGGAGATAGCGGCGCTTCATCTCGCCCTTCGGCCCGCGGCACACGTCGAGGTGCTGATGCCAGCGCGCGACGCTGCGCGGAATGCGGGCGTCGAGGTCCTCCTCGGTGGCTCCCTCGGGGGCCACGAACATGGCGCCGGCGAGCCGGAACCGGCCGCTCTCGTCCCGGCGATAGAGCAGAGCCTGCGGGGACGCGGGATCGAACCCGGCCGTTCCGGGGCGGGACTTCGGTCGGGCCACGTGCAGCATCCGGCGCCGCTGCTGCATCGCGTCGGGCAGTCGCGAGCGATAGCCCGCCGATTCCGCCGCGGCGAGCGTCGGATACTGCGCGATGGCGGCTCGCAGCGTGTGAACAACGGCGAGGGCCTTTGCGCTGTCACCGGGAGTGCCGGCGCGCGGCGGGGTGAAGCTCATGTGGCGGTGGCCCGGCTCCATCGATGCCATGTCTTGCGCGGCAAGCGACGCACTGGAGCCGGCAAGCAGCAGCCCGGCCAGCGCCACCACGGTGGTGCGATGCGTCATGGACCCTTCCTGGTCACTGGAGACGACTTCGAGTGCCGGAGGGCTGACGCACCAGGGCCGGGATTGTTAGCCGGGGCTCATTTCTTGACCGCGAACACCTTGGTATCCACCGAGTCGTCACCCAGGAACAGGACGACCTTGTAGGTCCCGGGCTTCAGGCCTTTGGGCTTGGCCAGCGAGAAGGCGGTGTTCGCGCCGGGGCGGACCTGCTCGGTGGATTGCTCGAGGATCTCCCCGCTCTGGTACCGCCAGGCGGCCGTGAGGCTGGTGCTGCCCGTGTTGCCCGAGGTTCCCACCGAGACATAGACCGTTTCCGTGGGCGCGAACTGAAAGGTCGGCTCGGTCACCCGGCCGATCGAATCGACGCGGCTTCCGATCATCACGCCGGACACCTTGCGTGGCGCGGAGGCCGCAGCGGCCGCGGAGTCGGCCGCGGCCTTCTGGGCCGCCAGGCTGGCCGACTCTTCGGATCCGCCGCAGCCACCGATCAGCGCCGCCGCAACGATCAAACCCGATCTGGCACGCGAAATCTGGGACATGGCATCCCTCCCTGTGCGATAGCCGCATACCCCGGGGGATGAGGCGCGGCGCTGGGGATGGGGGCGGATGTCGGCAGGGACCGGGGCCGGTGCGCCCAAGGTCTCCAGCCGGAGCATGAGCCTGGGAAAAGCGGCGCGCGTAAACGGGGACGAGGACTGTGGCGGAAAGTCTATGCCGGCGTCCCGGGAGGCACCAGGGTTCGGGACGAGGTCAGCGCCCCCGCCCCGCAAAGAGGCGAGGAGGCCTACTCACGGCCTCAGTCGGAATCCGGTCGTTCCGGGAAGAGGGCGGCGACATCGTCACCCGAGTCGAGCATGACATGGACGAAGCATGAGTCAGGGCAAGACGGCGCGGTTCGACTGGCGACGAGGATTGTAGATCGAGAATCTACGCCCGGATCCGGGAGGACACCGGGGTGGGCCTGGGCGCTAGCGCCCGGCCCCGTGGCACTTCTTGTACTTCTTGCCCGACCCGCAAGGACAGGGATCGTTGCGGCCCACCTCGGGGACGGTCGCAGCGGCCGGCCGGCCGACCGGGCCGAGCGAGCTGCTCACCGCGGGCGCGAGGCGGGGGGCCGACGCCGGCGGCGGCACCGCCCGGGGCGGCAGTCCCATGAACAGGTCGTCCGAGCTGGCCGGCGCGGGCTCCATGGGCGCGGGCTCGGGAGCCGGTCCGGTCTCCCGCAGCGGCGGCCGGCGCGGCGCAGCCTCGCGCGGCGGCTCCGCACTCACCTGAATCTTGAGGAAGCGCTCGGTGAAGGTGGACTGGATGTCGTGCATCAGGTCCTGGAACATCTCGAACGCTTCCCGCTTGTACTCGACCAGTGGATCCTTCTGGCCCCAGGCGCGGTACTGGATGGCGTTCCGGAGCTGGTCCAGATCGTAGAGGTGGTCCTTCCACCGCTCGTCCAGCACCGAGAGCATCACCTGCGACAGCACCTGCGCGTCCACTTCGGGCACCCGGATCGAGGCGCCGAACTCCGACAGGTACTCGAGCTTCCGCTGGAACGCGGTCTCGCCCTGACGCTTGGCCGCGTCGACCATCCGCTCGAGCGTCGGCGTGGCCTCGGCGTCGGTCAGCTCGTCCACCGCAATCAGGTACTGCAGCATGAGCGCTTCGCGCAGCCCGCCCCGGTCGTATTCCTCCGGCCGCTCCGCGCCGGCCAGGTACTGGGTCGTGGCCCGCTCCACGGCCGCCTCGATCATGCGGCGCGCCTCGGCCTTGAGCTCCTCGCCCCGCTCCAGCGCGAACAGCCGCAGCGAGTAGACCACCTCGCGCTGCTGGTTCATCACGTCGTCGTACTCGAGCAACCGCTTCCGGCTCTGGAAGTTCTGCAGCTCGACCCGCTTCTGCGCCTGTTCGATGGCGCGGGTCACCAGGCCGCCGGTGATGACCTCGCCCTCCTCCGCCCCGCTCTTGTCCATCCAGCGCGCGATCCGGTCGGACCCGAAGAGGCGCATCAGATCGTCTTCCAGCGAGAGGAAGAAGATCGACTGCCCCGGGTCGCCCTGGCGGCCGGAGCGGCCGCGCAGCTGCCGGTCGATCCGACGGCTCTCGTGCCGCTCGGTGCCGATGATCTGCAGCCCGGCCTCGTCCAGCGTGAGGTCGAGGTCCTTGCCCAGTTTGATGTCGGTGCCGCGGCCGGCCATGTTGGTCGCGATGGTGATCGAGCCTTTCTGTCCGGCGTTGGCCACGATCTCCGCTTCGCGCTGGTGGTACTTCGCGTTCAGCACCTCGTGCTTGAGCCCCCGCCGCTTGAGCTGGCGCGACAGCGTCTCCGACACGTCCACGTTCACGGTGCCGATCAGGATCGGCCACCCCAGGCCGTGCAGCCGCCCCACCTCGTCCAGCACCGCGTTGTACTTCTCCCGGCGGGTCTTGTAGATCCGGTCTACCTGGTCGAGGCGCTTGATCGGCCGGTGGGTCGGGATCACCGCCACCTCGAGCCCGTAGATCTGGTAGAACTCGGTCTCTTCGGTCTCGGCGGTGCCGGTCATGCCCGCCAGCTTATCGTACATCCGGAAGTAGTTCTGGATCGTGATCGTGGCGAAGGTCTGGGTCTCGCCCTTGACCTGCACGCCTTCCTTCGCTTCGACCGCCTGGTGCAGCCCGTCGGCCCAGCGCCGGCCGGTCATCACCCGGCCGGTGAACTCGTCCACGATCACCACCTGCCCGTCCTGCACCAGGTAGTCCACTTCCTTCTCGTAAAGGGCGTGCGCCTGGAGCAGCTTGTGGATGATGTGGAGCTTCTCGCTCTTGATGGCGTAGTCCGACTCGACCTTGCGACGCAGCTCCACCCGGTCGTGGGGCGACAGCTCGGGATCCTTGTCGATCCGGTGGATCTCCTCCGAGATGTCGGGCACGAGGAAGAGCTCCGGGTCTCCCGGTGACATCGCCGTGGCGCCCCGGTCGGTCAAGTGCACCGAGTGGCCCTTCTCGTCGAGCACGAAGTAGAGCACGTCCTCCGTTTCGCGCATCCGCTGCTGCCGGATCGGGAGCTTCCGGTCGGCGATGGCGTCGAGCTCCATGCGCTGGACCAGCTGCTTGATCCCGGTCTCGTTCAGCATCTTGAGCAGCTTCTTGTTCTTCGGCATGCCCAGCTGGGCCTGGTAGAGCTTGAGCGCGGCCTCCTGCCGGGTCTTGTCGTCCTCCAGCAGCTTCTCCGCCTCGGCCAGCAGCGTGTTCACCACCCCGGTCTGCTTCCGGACCAGCTCGGCCACCTGACGGTTGAACTGGCCGTACTTGTCGTCGACCTCGTTGCCCACCGGCCCCGAGATGATGAGCGGCGTCCGCGCCTCGTCGATGAGGATCGAGTCCACCTCGTCGATGATGGCGTAGGCGTGCTCCCGCTGGACCCGCTGCTCCAGCGAGAACACCATGTTGTCGCGCAGGTAGTCGAACCCGTACTCGTTGTTGGTGCCGTACGTGATGTCGGCCTGGTAGGCGGCGCGCCGGTCGGGCGAGCTGGGCTCGGTGTCATCGAGGCAGGCGACGGTGAGGCCCAGATACCGGAAGACGTGCCCCATCCACTGCGAGTCGCGCCGGGCCAGGTAGTTGTTCACCGTGACCAGGTGGGCGCCGCGGCCGGTGAGCGCGTTGAGGTACAGCGGGAGGGTGGCGACGAGCGTCTTGCCTTCGCCGGTCGCCATCTCGGCGATCTTCCCCTGGTGCAGCACCACGCCGCCGATCAGCTGCACGTCGTAGGGCACCATGTCCCACACCAGCTCGTGGCCGGTGACCAGGACCGTCGTCCCCATCAGCCGCCGGCAGGCCTCCCGCACCGTGGCGTAGGCCTCGGGGAGGAGCTCGTCCAGGCCGGCCGCCAGCTCCTTCTTCCACTGGGTCTCGAGCTGATTGAACTGCTGCTCCAGCCGGTCCCGCTCCACCGGGTCGGCGCACGCGTGCTTGGCCGCCCGCACCTCTTCCAGCTCGGCCTTGACCGCGCCGGTCCGCTCGGCCAGCCGGGCCCGAAAGGCCGCGGTCTGCCCCTTGAGCTCGTCCTCGGACAGGGTCGCGAGCCGCTCTTCGTGCCCGTGGATGGCGTCGACGATCGGCTGGATGCGCTTGCGGTCGCGGTCGAAGCGGGTGCCGAAGACCGCGGTCATGAGGGATTTGATCATGCTGGGTCCAAATATAACCGGTGCCGGGAGATATACCCGGCCACGGGGTCGGGGACCCAGTACCGGATCGGGAGGCCGTCCCGCACCCGCCGGCGGATCTCGGTGGCCGAAATGTCGATGGCGGGGACGTCGATGATCCCGGCGATGAGAGGCGAGGCGGGTACCGCCGAGCCCGGCCGGGCGAACACGATGACACGCGCCAGCTCGGGGATCTCCCGGGCCCGGTGCCAGGCGTCCAGCTCGGCCGCCGCATCGGCGCCCAGCAGGAGGGTGAATTCGCGCCCGGGCTCCCGCTCGCGCAGCTCTCGCAGGGTGTCGACCGTGTAGGACGGACCGGGCCGATCCAGCTCGGCCAGCTCGACGGCGAGCCCGGGGGCGCCGGCCAGGGCCAGGGCCAGCATGGCAGCCCGATCCTCCGCCGACGCGCCATGGCGACCGCTCTTGAACGGCTGTTGCCGGGCCGGGACGAACCGCAGGGCCTCCAGGCCCAGCGCCTCCCGGGCGACCTGCCCCACGATCAGGTGGCCGTGGTGGACCGGATCGAACGAGCCGCCGAGCAGGCCGATCATGGGCCTAGCTGGCGCCGGTCGAATCGGGCGGGCACACTCCGTGGCTCTTCGCGGCGTCGGGGTGGAAACGCCGGATGTAGCCGCAGGTCTCCTGCACGTCCTCCTTGTACCCCAGCTTCTGGTAGGCCTGCACCAGCTTCACCAGCGCCTCGGGCGCGATCGCGGCGCGCGGATAGGTGGCGACCACGTCCTTGAGGTAGAGGATGGCGGAGTCGTACGCCTTGAGCTTGAAGTAGTAGAGCGCCGCGCGATACTCCTTGTATGCGAAGCGCTCCTGCAGGTCGGCGATGCGGCCCTGGGCCCGGGTCGCGGCGCTGGTGCCGGGGTATCGGTTGACCAGCTCCTGATAGGTGGCGAGGGCGGTCTGGCCGTAGGAGGGATCCAGCTCGGGGCGGCGCCAGAGGTCGGCGTAGACGTCGCCGACCCGGAGCAGCGCGTCGGCCGCCAGCGGATCGTTGGGGGTATCGTCGGAGGTCTTGCGGAACTCGCGCGCCGCCTCGAGATGACTCCCCATGGCGTAGTACGACTCGCCCAGGAAGAAATGCGCCTGCGCGATGCGCGGGTCGCCCGGTTGGAGCTCCAGCAGCACCCGATCCAGGTTCTTCTGCGCGTCGGCCCACTTGCCGCGGCGAACCTGATGCTGCGCCTGGCGCCAGAGGGTGTCGACCTGCGCGGTCGTGGCTGTCTCCTGCACCTCTGGCGTCGGCGCGGTGGATGCACGCCCACCCCGGCCGCCGCAGGCAGCGGCGCCGAGGAGCAGGACGGCGAAGAGGGCACGACGGGTCATCGAGTCTCTGGTCGAGGTTGCGCGGGCACCGTCCCCGCCGGAGTCAGGCCGATCCGCTGCAGCCGAAGCCGCGCGGCTCCGGCGACGGAGTCAGGGGCGGTGGAGTCCGCCGCGACCGCCTGGAACGCCAGCGCCGCCGCGAGGGTGTCACCCTGCACCACACGGACGTCGCCGTACGCCAGAAGTGCACGGCGTCCGGTCTCGGAGGTGGAGTCGGTCCGGGCAGCCTCGGCGTACCAGAGCACGGCGTCGGCCACGCGGCCGGCCGAGGCCGCACGCTCTCCCAGCGTGAGGGCGCAGTCTGCCGCGCCTTTGCGGCCCGCTGCCCGGAGCGCGCTGTCCTGCGCCCGTCGCACCACCGCCCGATACTGGAGCAGCGCCTGTCCGCAGCCGGCCGTCTTCTCCAGCAGCCGCGCGTGCAGCGCCAGGAGGCTGTCGGTCGTGGCCTGATCTCCGGCGGCGGCGATCGCACCCGGAAGCAGGTTCACCAGCTCCTCGGGATCGGCGCCCTGCTGCTGGGCCAGCCGCAGGGCATCGCGGCCCGGCACCCGCTCCGGCGCGATCGCCTGCAGCCCGACCACCGCCTGCTCCATGGCGTCCGCCCGCCCCGCCCGCTCGGCCGCGCGCGCCACCGTCTCCAGCCCCTCGGCCGCCTCGGCGAGGCGGGTGGGATCCTCACCGGCGAGGTGAAGGTACGCGTCCGCCGCCCGGGTGAGCTCGCCGGCGTGCAGCGCGGCCGAGCCGGCCTTGGCCCACACCCTCGGGTCGGCCTTGTCTCCGGCGAGCGACCGGTACTCGCGCAGCGCTTCCGCCCACTGACCGCGTCCATAGGCGGCGTCGCCCCGGCGCTCGGCGTCGGGCTGACCGCCGCAGCCGAGCACCCACACCGCAATGGCGATGGCGGATCCGGCCGCCAGCGCCCCCGGCCGCGTCACCCTCCGGTCCGCCCCAGCATCGCGAGGTAGGCGTCCACCCGGGCATTCTCGGGACGGCGAGTGAGACAGGCCCGCCAGATCTCGCGAGCCCCGAGCGCGTCGCCCGAGAGGTAGTGCGCCAGGCCGAGGGCGACCTGCGCGTCCACGAATCCCGGCCGCTCGCGCAGCACCTCTTCCAGCGCCTCGCGCGCATCGAGCGGCCGGCCCGCCTCGAGCATCCGCCGGGCCATCCGGTATCGCAGATCGTGATACGCCGGCCCCAGCTCCAGCGCGCGCTGGTACTGCTCGATCGCCCGGCCCAGGGCGCCCGCTTCGGCGTAGGCCTCGGCCAGCTCGGCGTGGGTGTTGGCCAGCCGGGCCGCGACCGGCGCCGGCAGACCGTCCGAGGGCGGCGCCACGCTGGCCGAAGCCCGGCGGAACGACTGCTCTGCCTCGGTCTCGCGTCCGAGCTCCGTCAGCACCAGTCCCTGGTGGATCAACGCCTCGAGGTACCGCGGGTTGAGCTCCAGCGCGCGGGCGAACTCCTGCACCGCCCGCTCCCGCTGGCCCAGCAGCGACAGCGCCACGCCGAGCAGGTGGTGGACATCGGCGAAGGGGCGTCCGCTGGAGACGATTTCCTCCAGCAGGTGCACCGTCCCGTAGTAGTCCTGGACCGCGAACCGCTCGCGGGCCCGCGCCAGCAGGCGCTCAGTCTGCCCGGCCATATGCCTCCCGGTACCAGGAAACGAACTTCCGAACTCCCTCGGGAAACGGCGTGCGCGGCAGGTAGCCGAGCACCCGGGACGACTTGGTGAGATCGGCCGCGGTCTGCTGCACGTCGCCCGGCTGCATGGGCGCCCACTCGATGGACGGCGCGATCCCCAGCGCCTGGGCGATGGTCTCGACCATCACCATGGTCGGCACCGAGCGATTGCCCCCCAGGTTGAAGTGCTCGACCCCCACCGGCGCCGTCTCGGTCCACGCCAGCGCCGCGAGCACCCCCGCCACGATATCGGTGCAGTAGGTGTAGTCGCGCGCCTGGGTGCCGTCGCCGAACAGGGTCAGCGTCTCACCCTCGACCATCTTCCGGGTGAACGCGTGGATCGCCAGATCGGGCCGCTGCCGCGGACCGTAGACGGTGAAGAACCGGAGCGAGGCGATTCGGAAGCCGTAGGTCGGGGCGACGGCCTGGAGCAGGAGTTCCCCGGCGCGCTTGGTGGCGGCGTAGGGCGAGACCGGCTCGACCGCCACGGCATCTTCCCGGAACGGCGCCGGCGTGCTGTCGCCGTAGACGGACGAGGAGGAGCCGAACAGGATGCGGGAGACGCCGGCCCGGCGGGCCGCTTCGGCGAGCGCGGCGGTGCCGGTGACGTTGACCCGCGCGTACGCCACCGGATCGGCCAGGGACGGCCGGACACCGGCCTTGGCGGCGAGATGGATCAGCACGGTGTCGGGGGTGAGGAGCGACCGGAGGCCGTCCACGTCCAGAAGATCGAGCTCGCGGAAGGCGAGTCCCGGCAACCGGCCGACCTCGGCCAGATTGCGTTCCTTCACGGCCCGGGAATAGAAGGGGTCGAAGTTGTCGATCCCCACCACCTCGTCGCCCCGGCGCGCCAGCGCCTCGGCCACGTGCGAGCCGATGAAGCCCGCCGCGCCGGTGACGACGATCCGGGTCACCGCCCGCCCCGGCCGATCCCGTGGTACTCGAACCCGAGGGCCTTGAGCCGAGCCGGGTCGTAGAGGTTGCGGCCGTCCACCAGGAGCGGCCGGCGCAACAGCGCGAGCAGGCGCTCGAAGTCGGGGTTGCGGTACACCAGCCACTCGGTCATGAGGAGCAGCGCATCGGCGCCGTGGGCGGCGCTGTACGGGTCCGCGGCATACATCACCCGGTCGCCGAAGATGCCCCGCGCCGAATCGGTGGCCTTGGGATCGTGAGCCTGCACCCGGGCCCCGGCGCCGAGCAGCCCCTCGATCAGGGGGATGGTCGGGCTCTCCCGCATGTCGTCGGTCTCGGCCTTGAAGGCGAGACCCCAGATCGCGATCGTCTTGCCCTTGAGATCGGCGCCGAGATACCGCTTCACCTTGTCGAGCACGACCAGCTTCTGACACTCGTTGACCGCCTCGACCGACTTGAGCACGTCGAGGGACAGGCCGAGGTCGTCGGCGGTGCGGATGATCGCCTTCACGTCCTTGGGGAAGCAGCTGCCGCCGTAGCCGGGACCGGGATACAGGAACGCGCGGCCGATGCGCTGATCGGAGCCGATGCCGAGCCGGACGTTGTGCACGTCGGCCCCGACCAGCTCGCAGAACAGCGCCATCTGGTTCATGAAGGAGATCCGGGTCGCCAGCATCGCGTTGGCGGCGTACTTGGTCACTTCCGCCGACGCGATGTCCATGAAGATGATCCGGTTCCCGCCCTGGCGGGTGAAGGGCGCGTAGAGCTCGCCCATCACCGTCTTCGCCTCATCGGTGTCCACCCCGATGACGACCCGGTCGGGCCGCATGAAGTCTTCGATGGCCGCCCCTTCCTTGAGGAATTCCGGGTTGGAGCAGACGGCGAAGCCGATCGCGGTCTCGGACTTGACCGCCGCGCGCACCTTCTCCGCGGTGCCCACCGGCACGGTGGACTTGGTCACCACGATCTTGGGCTCGTTCATGTGGCGGCCGATCTCCCGGGCCACGCCGAGCACGTGCTGCAGATCGGCCGAGCCGTCCTCGCCCGGCGGGGTCCCGACGGCGATGAAGATGACCCGCGAGCTCTTCACCGCCGAGGCGATGTCGGTGGTGAAGGTGAGCCGGCCCTCCGCCTGGTTCCGCTGCACCATCGGCTCGAGTCCCGGCTCGTAGATCGGGATCTCGTTCTGCTGCAGCCGCGCGATCTTTTCCCGGTCGTTGTCGACGCAGATGACGTCGTTGCCGGTTTCCGCCAGGCAGGCGCCCGCCACCAGCCCCACGTACCCGCTTCCGATCACCGCCACATGCATGTCACGCCTCTTTCGGCATCGCGTTCCGAGTGTCGACCACCAGCTTCGCCTCCCGCCGGATCAGGCGGTAGTCGATCGCCGAATGGTCGGTGACGACCATGACGCAGTCCGCGGCCCTCACCGCCTCCGGGGTGAGCGCCACTGACCGGTACTCGTGGCCGTCCTCGGTGAAGCAGGGGACGTGCGGGTCGTGATACGAGACCCGCGCCCCCTGTCCTTCTAGGAGGCGGATGATGTCGAGCGCCGGACTTTCCCGGATGTCGTCGATATCCCGCTTGTAGGCCACGCCGAGGACCAGAACCGAGGCCCCGCGGACCGCGCGCCCCTGCAAGTTGAGGGCCTCGGAGACCTTCCGGACCCAGAACAGCGGCATCTCGGTATTGAGCTCGCCCGCGAGATCGATGAACCGGGTCTTGTAGTTGAGCCCACGCATCTTCCACGCGAGGTAGTGGGGGTCGATCGGGATACAGTGCCCGCCGAGCCCCGGGCCAGGGAGGAACTTCATGAAGCCGAACGGCTTAGTGGCCGCCGCCTCGATCACCTCCCAGACGTCCACCCCCAGCTTGTCGCACACGATTGCCATCTCGTTCACCAGCCCGATATTGACGCTCCGGAAGGTGTTCTCCAGGAGCTTCACCAGCTCCGCCGCCTCGGTGGTGGACACCGGCACCAGGCGCTCGATGGCCGGCTGGTAGAGCGCGCACGCCACACGGGCGCACGCCCGGGTGATGCCCCCCACCACCTTGGGGGTGTTCCGGGTCTGCCAGGTCGGGTTGCCGGGATCGACCCGCTCGGGGCTGAAGGCCAGGAAGAAGTCTTCGCCCACCCGGAGCCCGGTGCTCTCGAGGGCCGGCTGGAGAATCTCCCGGGTGGTGCCGGGATAGGTGGTGCTCTCCAGGATGATGGCCTGTCCCCGCCGGAGCGTCCGCTTGACCGCCTCCGTCGCGGCGACGATGTAGCTGACGTCGGGGTCCTTGAACTTGGAGAGCGGCGTCGGCACGCAGATCGAGATCGCGTCCGGCTCGCCCATCCGGCTCATGTCGGTGGTCGCCTCGAACCGGCCTGTCTGCACGACGGCGTTGAGCTGCTCGTCGCTGATGTCCTTCACGTGCGAGCGTCCGGCGTTGAGTCCGCCCACCACCCGCTCGCTGATGTCGAAGCCCAGCACCCGGTAGCCCGCGCCCGCCAGCTCCACCGCCAGCGGCAATCCGACGTAGCCCAGTCCCACGATGCCGAACAGCGCGTCCCGGCGGCGGGCCTTCTCGATCAGCGCGTCGGCCATCGGCGTGGTGCTCGGCGCCTTCGTTGTCGCCTCAGACATAGAACCCCAGCACGGCGTCGATCACCGCGTCCTGCTGCTCCCGGGTAAGCTCGGGATAGATCGGCAGCGAGATCACCGACGCCGCGGCCGCCTCGCTCACCGGCAACGCGCCGCGCTGGTAGCCCAGATGGGCGAAGCACGGCTGCAGATGCAGGGGCAGCGGATAGTACACCGCATTGCCGATGCCCTGGGCCTTGAGCGCCGCCTGGAGCTCGTCCCGCCGGGGGACCCGGATGGTGTACTGGTGGAAGATGTGCTCGTTGAGCGGGTCCACGTTCGGCGGGCAGATCACCGGGTGGGCCGCGAAGGCTTCGCTGTAGCGGCGCGCGTGCGCGGCGCGGGCCCGACTCCACTCGGTCAGGTGGGGCAGCTTGGCCAGCAGCACGGCGGCCTGCAGCGTGTCGAGCCGGCTGTTGTAGCCCACCTCGTCGTGGAAGTACTGCTTGGCCCCGCCGTGCAGCCGGAGCCGCCGGAGCCGCTCGGCCAGGGCGTCGTCCTGGGTGACGATCATCCCGCCGTCGCCATAGCCGCCCAGGTTCTTGCTGGGGAAGAACGACAGCGTGCCGGCCATGCCCAGCTCGCCCGACAGCCGCCACTGGCCGTCCACCTTCCGCCGGGCGCCGATCGACTGGGCGGCATCCTCGATCACGGGCAACCCGTGGCGCCGGGCGATCGGGAGGATCTCCTCCATCGCCGCCATCTGGCCGAACAGGTGCACCACCAGAATGGCCCGGGTGCGGGGACCGATGGCGGCCTCGATGGCCCGCGGCGAGATGTTGAAGGTGGCCTCGTCGATGTCCACGAACACCGGAGTGCCTCCGGTGTTATGGACGGTCCCGGCCGTGGCGAAGAACGTGAACGGCGTGGTGATGACTTCGTCGCCGGGCTTGAGGTCCAGCGCCCGGAGCGGCAGCAGCAGGGCGTCGGTCCCGCTGGCGCACCCGATGGCGTGCTTGGTGTGGGACAACTGGGCGACGGCGTTCTCCAGCTGGGCCACTTCCGGCCCCATGATGAAGCCCTGGCGCTCGATCACCGTCATGACCGCCCGCAACACGTCGTCCTTGATCCCGCGATACTGCGCGACCAGATCCAGCAACGGTACGTTCACCGTCTCCCCTTCCCCGAAGGTGGCGGAAATCTCAGCAGCCGTGCAACTTAGCCGACCTGGTGGGGTGGGTCAATCTGACGGAGGAGGCCGTCCGACTCCTGGTACGTCGCCCCGCAGGCGGCGCAGGCGGCCCGCCCCTGCTCCAGACGCAGCCGGACGCCGCACTGGCACATCCAGCCGACCCGCCGGGCCGGGAGCCCGACCATGAGGGCATAGGCGGGCACGTCGCTGGTCACCACCGCCCCCGCCCCGATGAAGCTGTACTCGCCCAGGGTGACTCCGCACACGATGGTGGCGTTGGCGCCGATGGAGGTGCCTCGGCGGACCAGGGTCCGGCGGTACTCCGACTTGCGGGAGACGTGGCTCCGCGGATTGGTGACGTTGGTGAAGACGCAGCTCGGGCCGCAGAACACGTCGTCCTCCAGCTCCACTCCTTCGTAGATGGAGACGTTGTTCTGCACCTTCACATTGCTGCCCAGCCTGGTGCCCGACATGACGACCACGTTCTGTCCCAGGTTGCAGCGGGCGCCGATGACGGCGCCGGGCATGACGTGGCAGAAATGCCAGATCTTGGTGCCGTCGCCGATGACGGCGCCGTCGTCGATGTAGCTGGATTCGTGGGCGAAGTAGTTGGGCATGGCCTAGACCTTTCGCCCTTCCCCGTCGTTGAGATACTCCCCCCGCGCCCCGATCATCTTCACCTCCGGCTCGAGCCGCACCCCGAAGCGCTCCTCCACCACCCGCTGCGCATGGGCGATGAGGCCGCGGACATCGGCGGCCGTGGCCCCGCCCGTGTTCACGAAATAGTTGGCGTGCATGGGCGACACCTCGGCGGCGCCCACCCGGTGACCCTTGAGCCCGGCGGCCTCGATGAGCTGGCCCGCGGTTCTGGGGCCGCCTTCCTGCTTCCAGCTCGGGCCCGCCGGATTCTGGAAGACACTGCCGCAGCAGGGCTGATTGAACGGCGTTCCCCGCTGCCGCCACTCGAACATCTCGGCGATCTGCTCGTCCAGCCGGTGCTGGTCTTCCTGACGGAGCCGGACCGTGGTCTCCACCACGATGCGCCCGACAAGGCCGCTGCGACGGTAGTTGAACGGAATCGCGCTCCGCGGGAGGACGCTGTCGCGCCCGGCGGCGTCGACCACCGTCGCCGACTCCACCACCTCGGACCAGTCGCCGCCGTGGCAGCCGGCGTTCATGTAGACGCCCCCGCCGACCGACCCGGGCACGCCGACGAAGATGTGGAGTCCCGCAAACCCCGCGGCCACGGTCTTCCGGGCCGCGAGCGGGGCCGGGAGCCCGGCGCCGAGGGTCCACTGCTCCTCGCGACGCTCGATCCGGTCGAGTCCCTTGCCGAGCCGGACGACCAGGGCCTCCAGCCCGCCGTCCGGCAGCAGGATGTTGGAGCCGAGCCCGAGCGCGAACACGGGGACGCCGGCGTCGTGCGCCACCACGAGCGCCCCGGCCACGTCCTCCGGGGCCGCGGGAAACAGGATCGTGGCCGGCCCGCCGATACGATAGGTCGAGTACCGGCCCAGCGGCTCCGCCTCCCGCACCTCGCCCCGGACTCGCGCCCGGACCGCGGCCGCGAAGTGCGGGTCGCGCGCGGTCAGCCGGTCCATTCGGGCGACATCTCCCGGGCCAGCGCGTGCCACTCCTGGATCGGCCGCACGTCGCCGGTCCGGCTCCGGAGCGCGATGATCGCGTCGCACGCCGCCGACGCCGCCGACAGGGTCGTGGTGTACGGGACCCGGTGCTGCAGCGCGGCGCGGCGGATGGCGTAGTCGTCCTGCTGGGTGAGCTTTCCGAGCGGGGTGTTGATCAGGAGCTGGATGTCGCCCGAGACCAGGAGGTCGATCGCGTTGGGCCGCGCCTCGTGCACCTTGTGCACCCGCTCCGCCGGAATGCCCCGGGCGCGGAGATATCGCGCGGTGCCCTCGGTCCCCACGATGCGGAAGCCGAGCGCGTGGAACCGCCGGGCGATCGGCACCACGGTCGGCTTGTCGTGATCGTTCACCGTCACGAAGACGGCGCCCGAGAGCGGCAGCGCGCCGTCCGCGGAGATCTGGGCCTTGGCGAAGGCCATCCCGAAGGAGTCGGCGATCCCCATCACCTCGCCGGTGGAGCGCATCTCCGGGCCGAGCACCAGGTCCACACCGGAGAACTTGCTGAAGGGGAAGACCGCTTCCTTGACCGCCACGTACGGCTGCACGACGTCGTCCTGCAGGCCGAGCTCGTCCAGTGTCTTGCCGACCATGACGGCCGCGGCCAGACTGGCGAGCGGGACGCCGGTGGTCTTGCTGACGAAGGGGACGGTGCGCGATCCGCGGGGGTTCACTTCCAGCACGTGGACCACGCCGTTCTTGATCGCGTACTGGACGTTGATGAGCCCCACCACGCCCAGCCGGAGCGCGAAGGCCCGGGTGTGGCGCCGCATCTCCTCCACCTGGGCCTCGGTGATGAGATAGGGCGGCAGTACGCAGGCCGAGTCGCCCGAGTGGATCCCGGCGTCCTCGATGTGCTGCATGACGCCCCCGATGACGCACCGGGTGCCGTCCGCGATCGCATCCACGTCCGCCTCGAAGGCGTCCTCCAGGAAGCGGTCGATCAGCACCGGGTGCTCCGGCGCCACGCGCGCCGCGCGGGCGAAGTAGCTCCTGAGCGACGCGTCGTCGTACACGATCTCCATCGCCCGGCCGCCGAGCACGTAGCTGGGCCGGACCAGCACCGGATAACCCACCTGGCTCGCCACCGCGACCGCTTCCTCCACCGAATACGCCGTGCCGCTCGGGGGCTGCTGCACCCCCAGCTCCCGGGTCAGCGCCTCGAACCGGCCCCGGTCTTCGGCCAGGTCGATCGCCTCGGGCGAGGTGCCCAGGATCCGCACGCCGGCCGCCTCCAGCGCGCCCGCCAGACGCAGGGGCGTCTGCCCGCCGAGCTGCACCACCACGCCGAGGGGCTGCTCCACCGCCACGATCTCGAGCACGTCCTCCAGCGTGAGCGGCTCGAAGTAGAGCGCGTCGGAGATGTCGAAGTCGGTGGAGACGGTCTCCGGATTGGAGTTCACCATCACGGTCCGGTAGCCCATCTCCCGAAAGGCCAGCGCCGCGCGCACGCAGAGATAGTCGAACTCGACACCCTGGCCGATGCGGTTCGGGCCGCTGCCCAGGATCACCACGGTGCGGTCGCCCACGCCCCGGGCCTCGTTCTCCTCGTCGTAGGAGCTGTACAGGTACGGGGTGGCCGAGGGGAACTCGCCGGCGCAGGTGTCCACCACCTTGTACGCCGGCCGCACGCCGAGCCGGTGCCGGAGGGCGCGCAGGTCGCTCTCCCGTTGCCCCCAGAGCTCGGCCAGCTGGCGGTCGGAGAACCCCAGGCGCTTCATCTGCCGGAGCCGGGCCCGGTTGTCGTCGTCGCTCGGGGACGCGCCGGCGGCGGCGAACGCCCGCTCCGCCTCCAGGAGATCGGCCATCTGCGCGATGAACCAGGGATCCACCCCGGTCCGCTCCGCGATGACTTCGACCGCGGCGCCGAGCTGGAGCGCGCGCTTGATCTGGAAGACGCGCTCCGGCGTCGGCCGCCGGAGCGCGGTGAGCACCGACTCCAGCGTCTCGTCCGCCACCCGGTCGTCCGCCGGCGTGGCGCCCACCACCCAGCCCGTCCGGTCGATCTCCAGCCCGCGGAGGCCTTTCTGGAAGGCTTCCTTGAACGTCCGACCGATCGCCATCACCTCGCCGACCGCCTTCATCTGGGTGGTGAGCGTCGGGTCGGCGGTCGGGAACTTCTCGAAGGCGAAGCGGGGGATCTTGACCACGACATAGTCGAGCACCGGCTCGAACGAGGCAGGCGTGGTCCTGGTGATGTCGTTGGGCAGCTCGTCGAGCCGGTACCCGACGGCGACCTTGGTGCCGATCCGGGCGATGGGGAAGCCGGTGGCCTTGGAGGCGAGGGCGGACGAGCGCGACACCCGCGGGTTCATCTCGATCACCAGCTGCTCGCCGGTGGTGGGACTCACCGCGAACTGGATGTTGCAGCCGCCGGCCGCGACGCCGATCTCCCGGATGATCCGGATGGCGGCGTCGCGCATGACCTGATATTCCCGGTCGGTCAGCGTCATGGCGGGCGCGACGGTGATGGAGTCGCCGGTGTGCACGCCCATGGGGTCGAGGTTCTCGATGGAGCAGACGATCACCACGTTGTCGGCGCCGTCGCGCATGACCTCGAGCTCGTACTCCTTCCACCCGATGATGCTCTGCTCCACCAGCACCGAGTGCACCGGGCTCAGCTCCAGCGCCCGGCGCACCATCGCCCCGAACTCCTCGAGGTTGTAGGCGATCCCGCCGCCCGTCCCACCCAGGGTGAAGCTGGGGCGCAGGATGGCCGGAAACCCGGTGTGCTCGACCACCTCCATCGCCTCGTCCACGCTGCGGACGGTGCGGCCCTCGGGCGTGGCCAGCCCGATCCGGCGCATCGCCTGGGCGAACTCGTCGCGATCCTCCGCCAGCCGGATCGCCCGCTCGTTGGCGCCGATGAGCTCGACCCCGAAGCGGTCCAGGGTGCCGTCCCGCTGCAGCGCCATGGCGACGTTGAGCGCGGTCTGCCCGCCCATGGTCGGCAGCAGCGCGTCCGGCCGCTCGCGCTCGATCACCTTGGCCACCCATTCCGGCGTCACCGGCTCGATGTAGGTCCGGTCGGCCAGCTCGGGGTCGGTCATGATCGTGGCCGGATTCGAGTTCACCAGCACGACCCGGTAGCCCTCCTCCTTGAGCGCCCGCACCGCCTGGGTGCCCGAGTAGTCGAACTCGGCGCCCTGGCCGATGACGATCGGTCCCGAGCCGATCAGGAGGATGGTCTTCAGGTCAGTGCGCTTCGGCATCCACGAGTCCCCGCAAGGTCTGATCGAGTGAGATCGTCGGCGTCCAGCCGGTGGCCCGCCGGAGTTTAGTCGAGTCGCCCACCAGGTGGGGCAGGTCGCGCGAGCGGGCGAGGGCCGGGTCGGACCGCGGCTCCGCGCGGACGCCCACCAGGTCCGCCAGCTGGCGGAACAGCTCGGCCAGCGACCGTCCGTCGCCCCGCGCGATGTTGTACGCCTCGCCCGGCGTTCCCCGCTCCAGCAGCGCCAGGTAGGCCGCGGTCACATCCCGCACGTCCAGCACGTCGCGCACCGGCTCCAGATTCCCGGTGGGCACGACCGCCTGGCCGCTGGCCTTGGCCGCGCGCAGGCGGGCCACGAACCCGGGCAGCGCGAAGCTCGGCTGCTGCCCCGGGCCGGTGTGGGTGAACGGGCGGGCGATGACGGTCCGGAGCGCGGTCCGGCGCCAGACCTCGAGCACCGCCGTCTCGGCCGCCACCTTGCTCGCGGCGTAGGGCGAGGCGGGCCGGAGCTCGTCGCTCTCCCGGCGTGGCTCGGGGCCGCCGAGGCCGTAGACCTCGCCGGTCGAGACGGCGAGGAACATCGGATCGCGACCCTGATTACGCCGCCGCCCCAAGGCCTCGGCCAGGCGGGCGGTACCGGCGGCGTTCACTTCCCAGGCGCGGCCGGGGTCTTCCCGAGCCTCGCGGTTGGAGGCGATCGCGGCGAGGTGCACCACCGCATCCGGCTCGGACGCGAGTGCCGCCCGGATGGAGTCGTCGTCGGTGAGCTCGAGCGGAATCGAGCCGACCCGATCGTCGCCCCACGCGACCGGCGCGCCCCCCGGGCGGCATCCCGCCGCGACCTCGTGGCCCGCCTGCCGGAGCCGCTGCACCAGATGCCGGCCGACGAACCCGTCCGCGCCGGTCACCAGCACCCTCACCGCGGCCGGGTCTCCAGCCGCTCCAGGTCGGCATCGACCATCATCCGCACCAGGTCGGCGAAGCCGACCCGGGGCTTCCACCCGAGCACGCGCCGCGCCTTGGCGGGATCGGCCAGGAGCAGATCCACCTCGGCCGGCCGCTGGTAGCGGGGATCGCACACGACGTGCTTCTGCCAGTCGAGCCCGACGTGATCGAAGGCCACCTCGACCAGCTCGCGCACGCTGTGGGTCTCGCCGGTGCCGACCACGAAGTCCTGCGGCGTCGGCTGTTGCAGCATCCGCCACATCGCGTCCACGTAGTCGCCCGCATAGCCCCAGTCCCGGCGCGCATCGAGGTTGCCCAGCCGAAGCTCGGTGGCCAGGCCGTGCTTGATGCGGGCGACCCCGTCGGTGACCTTGCGGGTGACGAATTCGATCCCCCGCCGCGGCGACTCGTGGTTGAACAGGATCCCGCTCACCGTGTACAGCCCGTACGACTCCCGGTAGTTCACCGTGATCCAGTGGCCGTACACCTTGGCCACCCCATAGGGCGAGCGCGGGTGGAAGTAGGTGGTCTCCCGCTGCGGCGTCTCGTGCACCTTGCCGAACATCTCGGAGGAGCTGGCCTGGTAGAACCTGGCGGTCGGATGGGCCAGCCGGATGGCTTCCAGCATCCGAGTCACGCCGAGCGCGGTGAACTCGCCGGTGAGGACGGGCTGGGTGTAGGAGGTGGGGACGTACGACTGGGCCGCCAGGTTGTACACCTCGTCCGGCTGGTGCTCCTGAAGCACCACCGTGAGGGAGTGCTGGTCCAGCAGGTCGGCCGCGACGATCTCGATCCGGTCGAGCAGGTGGTCGATCCGCTCGTAGCTGTGATGGCTGGTGCGGCGCACCATGCCGACCACCTCGTACCCCTTGTCCAGGAGCAGCTCGGCGAGGTAGGACCCGTCCTGTCCGGTCACTCCGGTGATGAGCGCCTTAGGCATGGCGCGGCCTGCTCGCGGGTTGTGTCATCCTGCTCGCCCGATTAGGTTTAGGGGTTTCCGACGTTCCGTGACGACTCAAGCGAGGGTGGAGCATATGGCACGGGTCTGCACCGTGTGCGGCAAGGGACCGGTCACCGGCAACAATGTGAGCCATGCCAACAATCGGACCAAGCGCCGCTGGTATCCGAACCTGCAGACCGTGCGCGTGCTGGTGGAAGGGGCGCCCCGACGTGTCCGGGTCTGCACGCAGTGTCTGAAGAGTAACCGGGTAACCAAGGCCCCCCGGCAGCCGGCCGCGGTCTGACCCGAGGCGGGCCGGGCCCGCCTGACGCTCACAAAAAAGGGGACCCGGTCGGGTCCCCTTTTGCGTGCCGGTCGAGATCGGGCTCGCGGTCACTCGGAGAGAAGCTCGATCCGGGCGACATCCGCCCCGTCGCCGGGCCGGTGGCCCAGCTTGAGGATGCGGGTGTACCCGCCGGGGCGCGCGGCGAACCGCGGCCCGATCTCGCTGAAGAGCTTGCCCAGGGTGTCCCGATCCTTGATCCGCCGCTCGACCAGCCGGCGGGCGTGGAGGTCGCCCCGGCGTGCCAGGGTGATGAGCTTCTCGGCGAACGGCCGGAGCTCCTTGGCCTTGGCCTCGGTGGTGACGATCCGGCCGTGCTCGAACAGGCTCGAGGCCATGTTGTTCAGCATGGCCCGCTTGTGGGTCGAGGTACGGGAGAGCTGCCGGCCCTTGGCGCGGTGCCGCATCAGACCTCTCCGGTCCCGGCCGACGGCTGCGCCATCGGGGGCACGCCCGGACGCAGCACGCGAAGCTCCCCGTCGGTCTCCTCGAAGACCATCCCGAAGTTGAGCCCTTCGCGCTGCAGCAGCTCGGCGATCTCGCTCAGCGCCTTCTCGCCCACGTTCTTGACCTTGAGCAGGTCGTCCTCGGTGAACTCCACCAGGTCCTTGAGGGTCCGGATGTTGGAGTTCTTGAGCGAATTGAGCGAGCGGACCGAGAGCCCGAAGTCGTCGATCGGCCGGCTGAGCCGGAGGCGAAGGTTGGCTCCGCCCGGCGCCCCGTTGGGCGCCCCGCCGTCGCGCATCGTGGGGACCTTGCCGAAGTCCACGAAGTACTGGAAGTGCACCTGCGCCAGCGCGGCCGCGTAGGCGATCGCGTCTTCCGGGGTGACCGTGCCGTTGGTCTCGACCTGCACGGTGAGCCGGTCGTAGTCGGTGCGCTGGCCAACGCGGGTTTCGGCGACCGTGAAGTTGGCCCGGCGGACCGGGTTGTAGATCGCGTCGATCCGCACCAGGTCGATCGGCAGCGACCGATCGGCAGGGTGCATCTCGGCCTCGACGTAGCCCCGGCCCTTGTTCACGTAGAGCTCCATGCTGACCTCGCGGTCGTCCTGGAGGGTGAACAGCAGGTGGTCGGGGTTCTTGATGGTGACCGAGCCGTGCTCCTGGATGTCCCGGGCGTAGACCGGGCCGGCGCCTTCGCGCCGGATGTGGAGCACGGCGTCGTCCACGTCCTCGGACAGGACCAGGGTGAGCGACTTGAGCCGCTGCACGATCTGGTGGACGTCCTCCAGGACGCCCTGGACGGTCTGATGCTCGTGCACCACCCCGTCGAGCCGGAAGGCCCAGACCGCGCTGCCGCGCAGCGAGCTGAGCAGGAGCCGGCGCAGGGAGTTGCCGAGCGTGTAGCCGAAGCCCCGCTCCAGTGGCTGGAGGCGGAACTCGGCGGCGTTGGGATTGTCGTCCCGTTTGGTCATCTCGACCAGGTGCGGGCGGACCAATCCAGTCAGGTCAATGGTCATGGTCACTTCGAGTAGAGCTCGACGATGAGCTGTTCTTGCGCGTTGATCGGGATCGCGTCACGGGTCGGCCGCTCGGTGACCCGGCCGGCCGCCTTCTCGGCGTCCACGGAAATCCACGACACCGGCTGACCCCGGCTGGCACTCTCCTGCGCCAGCTTGACCGAGACGTTCTCCCGGCTCGAGGGCGCGACGCGCACCTCTTCACCCGGGGCGACCCGGTACGAGGGGATGTCCACCCGGTGTCCGTTGATCTGGATGTGCCCGTGGCCGATGAGCTGGCGCGCCGCCTTGCGGCTCGACGCGAAGCCCATCCGGTAGACGATGTTGTCCAGCCGGCTCTCGAGCGCCACCAGCAGGTTGGTGCCCTTGACGCCCGGCTCGCGGGTCACGTCGTCGAAGGTGTTGCGGAACTGCTGCTCGCTGAGGCCGTACATCCGCTTGACCTTCTGCTTTTCCCGCATCTGCTTGGCGTACTCCGAGGCCTTGCGCTGGCGCCCGCCGGTCTGGCCGTGCTGGCCCGGCGGATAGGCCCGCCGCTCGACCGGGCACTTCTCGGTGAGGCACTTGGTGCCCTTGAGGAACAGCTTGGTGGCCTCGCGGCGGCAGAGGCGGCAGCTGGGACCGATGTATCTCGACATGGCTCAGACCCGCCGCTTCTTCGGGGGACGGCACCCGTTGTGAGGAATCGGAGTGACATCCCGGATCGACACCACCCGCAGCCCGACCGAGGCCAGCGCCTGGATGGCCGACTCGCGGCCGCTGCCCGGGCCCTGAACCCGCACGTGCACCCGGCGGAGACCCAGATTCATCGCCTCCCGGCCGCAGTTTTCCGCGGCGACGGTGGCGGCGAACGGGGTGCTCTTCTTGGAACCCTTGAACCCGGCCTTGCCGGCCGATCCCCACGCGAGCGCGTTGCCCCGCATGTCGGTGATCGTGATCAGCAGATTGTTGAACGTGGCCGAGATGTGGGCGATGCCCTCGGACTCGACGACCTTCTTGGAGCGCTTGGCGCTCGGCGCCTTGGCTGGCGCGGGAGCTGTCATCTTACTTCTTCGTCACTTTCTTCTTGCCCGCGATGGCGCGGCGCGGCCCCTTC
>Ga0310810_10001592_pt1 | contig 23939 bp, 15 predicted proteins | sample NCmetagenome_FD_207641 | JGI IMG/M metagenome (GOLD analysis project Ga0310810, IMG submission 207641) | Soil microbial communities from experimental microcosm in Duke University, North Carolina, United States - NC | ecosystem: Engineered > Artificial ecosystem > Soil microcosm > Unclassified ... | reverse complement strand
AATGAGCGGAAGCATCTGGAGGAGTTGCTGGATCGACTCAGCCTTCGAGATCACGTGACCTTGCTGGGCCAACAGTCCTCGACCCAGATGGAGGCGCACTACCGAATAGCCGACCTTCTGGTCCTGACCAGCAGGAGCGAAGGAATTCCGCTGGTGCTGATGGAAGCCATGGCGCGCCAGCAAATCGTGCTTGCGCCCCGCATCACCGGCATCCCGGAGTTAGTGATTGACGGAAAGACTGGTTTTCTTTACGCGCCGGGCGATCTCGCCGACTTCGTCCGTAAGGTTCGCATGATCGAGAGATCTACCTGCTTCCTCCAGGCAATCCGCCGCGCCGCCAGCAATCATGTTGTTGCGCATTTCGAGCGGAAGAAGAACGTAGCGGGATTTTGCGACCTGCTGATCTCGCAGATCAGCGCCCAGAGCTTGCCGGAACCCTATGCGCATCCTGTACTGCAATAAATACAATTACCGGTTCAGCGGAACTGAGCAATATCTCTTCGATCTCATGGACGGCATGAGGGAGCACGGCCATGACGTCGCGCTGTTTTCGTCAGCCGACCTTGCAGACGCAGCCGCGAACGGAAGTGGGCACCCCGCCAGCGCCAGCGGGAAGTTCGCGAGCTTTCTCACTCAGGCGCGGCAAGCTGGACGCGCCATATATTCCTGGCGCGCGCGCAAGTCGCTACGGCGGGTCATCGCCGAATTCCGCCCGCAACTGGCTCATGTACGCAACATTTACCACCACCTCTCGCCTTCGGTATTTTGGGAATTAAAAGCGCATCGCATTCCCGTCATTTATCACCTGAACGATTTCAAGCTGCTTTGCCCAAACTACAACTTTGTTGCTAACAACAAAATCTGCGAGCGCTGTCACGGAGACCGTTTCTGGAATGTCGTGACGCAAGGCTGCTATCACGGCGGACGAGCCGCTGCGACGGTTCTGGCGACAGAAGCGTTCCTGCACAAGTGGCTTAACACCTATGGCAACTGTGTCGACGTGTTCCTGGCTCCCAGCCAGTTCGTGAAATCGAAGCTGGAGCAATTCGGCTGGGGCTCGCACCGAATCGAGGTGCTTCCACATTTTCAGCGCATACCGGATGCCGTTTCCCCGTCATCGGCAGGCCACGGCGTTCTCTACTTTGGAAGATTGTCAGCGGAGAAGGGCCTTCACGATCTCTTGTCCGCGATGCACTCTGTGCCAACAATCGATTTAACCATCGCCGGGGACGGGTCGCAGCGAGGCGAACTCGAGCAACGAGTGCGGGCCGAGCGCCTTGATAACGTCCGCTTCGTCGGCCATCTCCAGGGTCACGAGTTGCAAAGGCTGATCGAAAACTGCCGCTTCACCATCTTTCCGTCCCGGGCGTACGAGACGCTCGGTAAGAGCATTCTGGAATCCTACGCCCACGCCCGCCCGGTCATCGCCTCAGACCTGGGATCGCGCCGTGAATTCGTCCGGCATCACGAAACCGGCCTGCTCTACGCAAGCGGCAATGCCGCAAAATTGGCTGGGGCCATTTCCTTCCTGCACTCCAATCCCGAACTGGCGGATGCCATGGGCAGTGCAGGCCGCAGCCTGCTGCGCACGCAACATTCCTTCGAATCACACTATGCACGGCTTCACGAGCTGTACCGTGAACTGATCGAAGCAGGCAAAGGTCGGCCGCGGGTCGCGTTCATCGGCGGCCGGGGGATCGGTTCCAAATACAGCGGGATTGAAACTTTCTATGAACAGGCCGGCGAGCGTTTGGTGAACAGAGGTTGCGAGGTGACGGCCTATTGCCGGAAACACTTCACTCCGGCCATCGAAACCTGCAAAGGAATAAAGATCGTACGCCTGCCCTCTATACAATCCAAACACCTGGACAGTTTCACGCACACGCTGCTCAGCACGGCCCACGCCATGGCCTCCGACTGCGACATTGTCCATTATCAGTGCCTCGGTCCCGCACTGTTTTCGTTTCTGCCGCGCCTCTTCGGAAAGAAAACTGTTGTCACCGTGCAAGGGCTCGATTGGCAGAGGAAAAAATGGGGGTGGTTCGCTGCTCGCATCTTGCGATTGGGCGAGTATGCTTCAGCGAAGTTCCCCAACACGACGGTAGTAGTTTCCCATGTGCTGCAGAACCATTACGAATCGGTTTACGGCCGTCGCCCGATGTTTATACCCAACGGAACTGCGCTGCGCTATCCAAAAGACTCCCACATGCTTGGTGAATGGAATCTGCAGCCGAATCGCTACCTGCTCTACATGGGCAGGCTTTCACCCGAAAAAAATTGCGAGATGCTGATCGACGCGTACAACCGCCTCGGCTCTTCCATACCCCTGGTGTTGGCCGGCGGGTCGACTCGCGACGATAATTACGTTCGCAAGCTGCGGGCGAAAGCCTCTCATTCTGTACGCTTCCTCGGCTGGGTGAGCGGTCCCGCCTTGGATGAATTGTTGACCCATGCGATGTTGTTTGTCCTTCCTTCCGATCTGGAAGGTCTATCGCTCGCTTTGCTGGACGCTATGGCGGCCGCGAGATGCGTGTTGGCCAGCGACATCCCGGAAAATCGCGAGGCCATGGGAACCGCCGGATTCACGTTCGAAGCAGGCAACAGCATGGACCTTACTCGCATGCTTGCCACCCTGCTCCATGATCACGACGCTCGCCTCCAGGCCGGCACTCTCGCCCGACAACGCGCTCGCGAACTCTACATGTGGGATGACGTCGTAGAGAAACTTCACAGACTTTATCTCTCCCTCGCGTCTATCGGTTCGGCCGAACTGCAGGACGAGCCGCATCGCCGAAGCTCTGCTGCCTGATAAGCGCTCTGTTTCTGCTAATTGCCGGTCGAAATTGCAGGACATTATTTACAATCGTATGCTGACCCTACATGCAACCCACCATTCTGGTTACTGGCGGCGCGGGCTTCATCGGATCGAACTTCACCCTGCAATGGATTGCTGAAGAAAAAACGCCGCTCATTAACTTCGATAAGCTTACTTACGCTGGAAATCCTGAAAATCTGCGCAGCCTCATCAGCGAGCCTCTCTATTCGTTTCACCAGGGAGACATATGTGACCGCGAGAGCTTTCGTTCTCTCTTGAAGGAGGCCGCGCCGCGAGCAATCGTTCATTTCGCAGCGGAAAGCCACGTAGACCGCTCCATCCGTGGTCCTGATGATTTCATCCGTACTAACATTAATGGGACCTTCAGCCTGGTTGAAGAAGCAAGGGCTTACTGGGCGGAACTCTCCGCCTCTGAGCAGCAGGCATTCCGTTTCCTGCACGTGTCCACGGATGAAGTCTACGGATCGCTCGGCCCCCAGGACGCACCATTTCATGAGAGCAGCACGTACGCGCCCAACAGCCCGTACTCGGCTTCCAAGGCTGGGTCTGACCACCTGGTTCGCGCCTATTACCACACTTACGGTTTGCCGACGCTCACCACAAATTGTTCGAACAACTATGGCCCGTTTCAATTTCCAGAGAAGCTGATCCCTCTCACCATTCTGAACGCTCGTGCCGGAAAGTCGCTGCCGGTCTATGGTGATGGCTTGAACGTCCGCGATTGGCTTTACGTCGAAGACCATTGCCGCGCGATCCGTGAGGTGCTGGCTCACGGGCAGCCGGGCCAGACTTACAACGTGGGTGGATCAGAGGAGAAGACGAACATCAGCGTGGTGGAAACTATCTGTTCCATTCTTGACGAGATTTCTGCCAATGATCCCGTGGTTCCTCACAAGCAACTCATCACTTTTGTGAAAGACCGTCCCGGACACGACCGGCGTTACGCCATCGATTCCCGTAAGATCCGGCGCGAACTGGGATGGAATCCGAAGGAAACTTTCACCAGCGGTCTGCGAAAAACCGTCGAATGGTATTTGGCGAATGCTCCCTGGGCGCAACACGTTATGAACGGAAGTTACCGCAACTGGATTGCAACCCACTATTCTTCTTAACGGCCATCTATGCGCGTAATCGTTTTCGGTGCGAACGGCCTGTTGGGCAGGGCGCTTATAAGTACCTGGCAGGGTGACCAGGTCACCGGCCTCACTCGTGCCGATGCCGATATTCGAAATCTTGAGCAGGTGCAGAATAGTTTCCACCGTTTCAAGCCTGAGTGGGCGGTGCTGGCGGCCGCTTACACCGACGTTGACGGATGTGAGACCAATCCCGAGCTCGCCTTCGCGGTTAATTCACAAGGCGCTGCGAACGTCGCCTCTGCCGCGCGCGACCACAACGCTCGCTTGCTGTTCGTGAGCACCGACTACGTTTTCGATGGATTGAAAACTAGCCCTTACCTGGCTTCGGACGCGCGCGCCCCGCGCAGCATTTACGGAAAATCAAAAGCCCAGGGAGAAATAAAGATCAGCGAAATTCTTCCGCACTGCTGCATAGTGCGCACTTCGTGGCTGTTTGGGCTGGGCGGACGCTGCTTTCCGGATACTATTCTGCGCCTTGCATCCACTCGCCCGGAGGTCGCGGTGGTCACTGATCAGCGAGGCTGCCCCACTTACAATCATGATCTGGCGTCTTCTATCGCGCAACTCTGCCGTGCCGAGGCGAGCGGAGTCATTCACGCCACCAATGCGGGAGAATGTACCTGGTTCGACTTCGCGTCAGAAATCATAAACATCAGCGGGCTCAAAACTAATATTCGTCCGACCAACAGTGACGAATTCAAGCGCCCGGCCGAACGTCCCAGATACTCGGTGCTCTCTCCCGCAAGCCTGCACGCTTACGGAATCAACTTGCCGTCCTGGCAGGACGCGCTCCGGCGCTACATCGCTGCGCGGTCACCCCTCTAGTCGTCGCCGGCAGCCTTTCCCGTTTCGCGCCAGCTGGGCGCCAGTGACGAAATTCGCCCCGCATCTATTTCTTTCAATCCGGCGTGCTTCAGCTTTCGATTCAGCTCGGCTACATCCTGAGCCCGCATTTTCTTCCATGCTCCCACCTGCTGCTCCGACGTTTCCTGCACTTTTTGAAACATGGCAGCTTGCGAAGCGATGGGCGCAGCATCGGCACTGTCAATGGTTTCAAGCAGATTCGTAAGCGCCACATTCAATCGGCTGAAACTTCGGCCCTCATTTGAGCTCAAGAAAGTTGAGCCTTCCTTGGACCCTTGCAGCTCCGCAGCTCTCTGGTCCAACTCGCGAATCGCCGCCTTGACTTGAGCGTCACCGGCTTCTTTGAAAGCCGCTTGCAGCTGTTCGCGCAAGCCAACCACCTGCCTCAGCGCATCGAACGATTGCTGCATTACAGCTGCAATCCTCGACTCGAGTTCAAACTGCGATCGCAACTGTTCGGCGGAAGTTTTCACTCGCGGATCCATCCGGATCTCGAGCGGCTGGGTTGATACTGCACCGTCCACGGTCAATTTGACCGAATAGGTTCCAGGTAGAGCCGACGGCCCAAGCGGGTATCGTGGAGTGTCGCGATAAATCGCGGAGATTGGAAACTCGCGCGCAATCGAGGCCGGCGGTGGATAGTGCAGGTCCCACAACAAACGATGCATTCCCGGACCCGCGCTGACCATTTGTCGCGGCCTGATCCAATAGGTCGGAATGTTCAGCTCTTGATGGTTGAGGGCTTCCGGCTGGTCTCCGCTCGCGAAGCGCCTGACCAGTTTTCCGGTCCCATCGTAAATCTCGATGGTCACAGATCCGGCGGCGTTTTTCAGAACGTAATCGATCATTGCGCCCTCCGGCGGATTCTTTCCGGCCGGTTCTTCCGGAGGCAGCGGCGTGTCAGTATTGTTGTTTCGGCGGACGCGGTAAGTCAGCTGCGGCTTCAACAGAGTGGCTGAATTCGCAGTGAGTGGAAGCTGTCGCAGCGGCGTTATGTTGTCCAGAATCCAGAACGACCTGCCATGTGTGCCGACGACAATATCGTCTCCGTGGACTACTAGATCTCGAATGGAAGTAGCAGGCAGATTTTGCCGTAGCGACTCCCAGTGATCGCCATCATCGGTTGAAAAGTAAACTGTCTTCTCCGTCCCCGCAAACAACAAGCCTTTCCGTTCCGGGTCTTCCCGCACGGTATTCACCGGTTCATCATCTGGAATGCCTTGAACAATGTGCCGCCAGCTCCGCCCGCCATCGTGCGTGCGATAGATGTGCGGATGCAGATCGTCCAGGCGAAAACGATTCACTGCGGCATACGCGGTTCCACTGTCGAAGTGAGAAGCATCCATCTGCGCCAGCTTGCTCCAGGGGGTCAACTCGGATGGAGTAACATTCGTCCAGCTTTTTCCGCCGTCCCGCGTCACCTGGATCTGACCATCATCGGTGCCAATCCAGATCAGCTTCACATCTTTCGGTGAAGGCGCGATGGAATAAATCACCCCTCGATGCCGGCCCTGTGCAGGATCAGATTTCACAAACACACCCAGGCTGGCGGGCGATCCGGGATCAGAACGAGTCAGGTCAGGGCTGATGATTTGCCAGGTCATTCCGCCATCACTGGTTTCAAACAACACATTCGATCCCAGGAAGAGCACATGGGGATCGGCCGGAGAAAAGATCAGGGGCGCAGTGCGGTTGAACCTGAACTCACCGGTACGCAGCGCCACTGGAGAAACATCCTGCGTCTGCCCGGTAGTGCGATCGAATCTGGTTACCTTGCCGCCGTAAATCAGATTGGGATTCAGCGGATCCGGCGCGACATAACCGTATTCCTCCACGCCCACCGGATACCAGTCACGAAAAGTGATCTCGCCGAAATCGCTGCGGCTGGCCGTGCCCACACTGCCGCTCTCCTGCTGCCCGCCATAAACCCAGTATGGAAATTGGCTGTCGGTGATCACGTGATAGAACTGCGCGGTTGGCTGGTTGTACCACGAGCTCCAGGTCTGGCCGCCGTTCACGCTGATGATCGCGCCCTGATCGACAGCCAGGGCGATGACCTGCGGATTTTCCGGGTTGATCCAGATGGTATGGTAATCGTCCCCGCCGGGAGCACCCTTAATGGCGGTGAAAGTTGCGCCGCCATCATCCGATCGATAGGTGGAGATGTTCGCAATCCAGATTGCATTCTCATTTTTCGGATTCACCTGCACGCAGGCGAAGTCGTCCCCACGTCCCCAGATTCTCGGATCGTTGTTGATCAGCTTCCAGTTCTCTCCAGCATCATCTGAACGATACAGTCCACCGCGCTCCGGCGCGTCAAGCAGCGCATAGAGCCGGCTTGGGTTGGTCGGTGCCGACGCAAATCCAATCCTTCCCACATGGTCTTCCCAGGTGGGCAATCCATTCGTTAATTGCCGCCAGGTGTTTCCTCCATCGGTAGACTTATAGAGGCCGCTGCCCGGCCCTGAATATCCGCCGCTGGTTGTCCAGGGGGGGCGCCGCGATGCCCACATATCTGCATAGATAACGCGCGGGTCTTTGGGATCGAAAGCCAGCGCAATCGCGCCCGTGTCTTCATCCTTATACAGAACCTTTTCCCAGGATTTTCCTCCATCCGTGGAACGGAACACGCCACGCTCCGCATTGGGCCCATAAGGATGACCAAGCACTGCCACGAACACCCGATCGGGGTCGTGCGGATCGACAATGATGGCCCCAATCTGCTGTCCATCGCGCAGGCCGAGATGTTGCCAGCTCCGGCCTCCATCAGTCGATTTGTAAATTCCATTTCCAACCGAGAGATCAGGGCGCCGCAGGCCTTCGCCGCTGCCCGCGTAGATCACATCGGGATTTGATGGTGCAATGGCCAGCGCGCCAATGCTCCCGGTCGGCTGATCATCGAAAATCGGATTCCAGGTTCGACCGTAATCCGTGCTCTTCCACACGCCCCCGTTGTTGGGCGCCATGTAGAAAACATTCGGCTGCTGCGGTATTCCGGCAATGGCTACGGTTCGCCCTGCCCGGAACGGCCCGATAAGTCTCCACTTCAAATCCTGAAACATCGCCGGATCAATTTGTGCGCTGAGCGCGGTGGTCAGAAGAAACACAGTGGCAACCATCAGTACGCGGCGATTCTTAGGCAAGTGTGTCCCCCGAAATCTGGCAGGATAGCAGAAGGCGAGTCTTGGCATAAAACCGATCCAGCTTCTAAGTCTTAGCAAGACATAATCTTTGAGGACCACTGACAAAATTCGTCAACCTTCAATAGTACAAACCGTCACTCGCAGCCCAAACGCACTCACAGGTCCGAACGGCTCGTCTCCTAAATGTATGCAAGGCAAGATAAAGCCTGGTTCGCAATCGCGGGCGAGTGTGGAAACAGAAATGCGAGCGATCTACCTTGCTGAAGGCTGCTTAGGAGAGGGTTCGTGGACACCCAGATCGGAAAACGCCGTCACAAAAGAATAAAGATGGTGCTGCCTGTGAAGATTTGGGCGCGCGACGATCTTGACCATCCGGTTTCCGAGCTGGTTCATACACTGGATATAACTCCGGGCGGAGCTCGGTTAGGGGCGGTTCACCGCGAATTGAAAGTGGGCGATAGGCTGACCCTGCAATATCGTCAGCGCAAGATCCAGTTCCGCGTGGCATGGGTGAAGGCGCTCGAGGGGACGAGCGAGTACCAGGTCGGGCTGGAATCACTGGCCGCGGGCGAAAATTGGGGCCTTGATCTGCCTGAGACGGACCTGATTGACGAATTTCGCCGTCCCCGCGCGCAAACTGCTGCAGCCAAAGCCACTACCAAACACTAACTATCTACCACCAGTACTGCCGTCACATTACTTTGGTGAAGGAACGGCGGGTACGTTCGTTAGCTTCTCCGCTCCTCTTTTCATCGCTACCCTGTTGTCAGGTGAATCACTCAATGCCAGCCACTCGTAGAAGGCGTGAGCGCGGCTTTTCGCTCCTTGAACTCTTGATTGTCGTGGCCATCATCATGATCACGGTTTCGTTTGCCATTCCAATGATCTCCAGTTCCATGACCCAGTACCGGCTGCGCGCCACCGCCGTCGATGTGAACTCGCTGCTGCAGCGCGCGCGGGTACAGGCCATCAAAGACGATCGCACTTACAGCATCACTGGCTGCCCGGTATCCGGTTCGTGCGGTGCAATTAGCTCGACTACGACCAGAAGCTTGTTGCTGGACGCAAATGGGAACAACCAATATGACGTTGGCGATCTCACGGTCCAGCTTGGCCAGGGTGTAACACTGACTACCGCCCCGGCTTCAACAATTACAGCTGGAGCGCTGGGCTTTGCGCCACAACCCTTGAATTCAGTAGTTGGCTTTACTTCACGCGGAACCCCCTGTATTGGCGCGAACCCTTGCGTCGGCATAGCCGGCGGCCAGCCGGTCGGATTTATTTTCTATCTGACCTCCGCCTCCGGCCAAAACGGGACCGCTCTTGCTGCGATTTCTGTCAGCCCGTCCGGAAGGTTCCGATCATGGAGTTATGACCCCTACGGCGGATGGTCTAACTAGTTAGAAATGACACCTATGACGCACACACATCGTCCAAAGAAATCAAGCGGCCAAAACGGCTTTTCGCTGATTGAATTGATGTTTGCGATTTCCGTTTTGGCGGTTGGAATGGCGGCGCTGCTTCCTTTGTTTGCCACAGCGGTGCTAAGCAACGGCAAGGCCAGAACTGACACCACCGCGACCATGCTGGCGCAGACCGTACTCGAAAAAATCGCGGCCCAGCCGGCCAGCGGCGCGCCTGCCAATCTCACCATAACTGATTGCGTTAACGCCGTGCCCTGGCAGATCGCAACAGCCGCCGGCGCAGGTGCGCCTCTGAATGGGAACGAGATTGATTTCACACAGAACCCAGTACCCAATTACAACATGCAGTTCGTAGCTTGCGGCAATAACGGCAGGCAGGCAACCTACGACGTTCGCTGGAACATTCAGACCATCGCCGGCAGTGGAAACCGCAGCCGCGTGATCATCGTTGCGGCGCGCCCCTCGGCCGCGTCCGCCGTCGGCAACAAAAATCAAGCATGGACTTTCGCGCTGCCCGTCACCCTGCGGACCATTGGGGGGCTGTGATGAAATCTACCTGTCAGCAGCGCGGTTTCACGCTCATTGAAATGATGATCACCGTTGCCGTGCTGACCATCGTTCTCGGCACCGTCGTCACTTACATCAGCCGGCTGCAGCGCGTGTACAAAACCCAGGAAACCAATGTTGACTCGACCGATGAAGGGCGCATGTTCCTCGATAACATTGAGCGCGAGCTCCATCAGTCCGGTTATCCCAACAAGAACATGTATACCAAGTCCAACCTCAATGCGACTCCCGCTAATGATGTGCATGTGGGCGCTGGGCTGGTCAACATCAGCAAGTGGAACATCTACCTCGAAGGCGACCTCGACAACGATGGCACGGTGGAAGACGTCCGCTACACGCTGCTTGACAACACCGGAGCCATCGCCACCGCCGCCAGCAACTGTCCCTGCATCCTGCAACGCACCCAGAAGACCAAGCTTGCTGGAGTTCCCGGCACCACCATAACGGATGCGGACGTACTGGGCGCTAATGCTACCGCCGTCCTGAACAACGTGATCAATAGCGGCGACGGCGCAGGCAACGCTTTGACCATTGCCGGCAGCACGCTGTTCAGCGCCGGCAATTCTTCCACCAACAATGCGCTGTACACGGCCTATCGAACTCCTATGATTTTCACCGGCTACACCAACGCCGGAACTGCTTCGATTGACGTTACTCAGATCCGCTCGGTTGAGATCGCAGTAAACCTGTTGACTAATTACAACGACAGTCAGACCAACATGCGGCAACCCCTCACCCTGCGCACGACGGTCAAGCTGAACAATTTCTGATTCGGGGAACAAAGTGATATTCCAGATCAAAACCATGCCGGCGATTCTGATAACAGTACTCGCATTTTCCATGAGTGCGGTCGCCCAGAATCAGGCGCGGCAATCCGACGACTCGATTGCCAAAGTCGTACAGAAGCAGAAAGCCCACAAAGCGCGCATCGTTCTGACCGATGACGATCTTCCGCCTCATCCCACGGCAGTTGCGGACGTTCAGCCGCTGAACAATCGTTCTATTGTGGAGCCGGCGCCAGCTGAAAAACCATCCACTTCGGATAAGCCCGCGCCCGGAGTCAACGTTCCCGGCCTTTTAGTCGGAGGCTCAGTGGATGACGCGAAAGCCCTGCTCGATCGCCTGCATGAGGAAGAGGTGCTCCTGATTCAGCGTTTCGACCAGATCCAGCGCGAGCTCGCTAGCACCGATAGCGCACAGTTGCGCCACGTTTATTCCGACGCGCTTTCCCATCGCGAGGAAACCTTGGCCCGGACAAAAAAGAAGATCGCAGATACCGAACAGGCGCTGGCAGCAGCCAGCAGCGGCAAGAAAGAAGGAGAAATCAACAATGCGGCGAAATGAACGCGGGATAGCGCTCGTCACCAGCATTCTGGCCTTGATGGTCCTGACCGGCCTCGCAGTAGGCCTGGTCTATATGACATCGGCAGAAACCATGATCAACGATAATTATAAGAATTCGCAGCAGGCTTACGACGCTGCTCTGGCCGGACTGCAGAACGTGCGCGAGCGCATGACTCCGAACGCGGCCGGGACGCATGCCATTCTTGCTTCGCTTCCGGCTGGCCTGCCGGGTACCCCCGGCAATACGATTCTTTATGTCACAAACCCGAGGGCGGGTGAGGCTGTAAACTCAAACACTATAACCACCAACGGCTCCGCTTATTACGACAAGGAAGTCTGCAGCGAGCTCGTTGCTCAGGGCCGTGCGGCAGCCAACGCCTGCGTGCCACCACTTGGCAACACAACTACCATCGTTGAGGACCCCGCCGCCCTGAACACTCTGAATTACAAATGGGTGCGCGTGACACTCAAGGCGAATGCCGGTGGAGCTCCCTATTACACCAACAACAATCCCGGTAGTTCTACACCTGTAAACCAGACTCAGGTTTGCTGGGATGGAACGCAGCAGGTGCTGCTGGGCGGAGCCATCACCTCGTGCTCCAACGATCCGGCATCGGTTTACACGCCCGTTTATCAACTGACGTCTATGTCGTTAACTCCGACCAACTCCACCCGCATGGTGCAGATGGAAGTGGCGCTTGATCCGCCGCTCAACACCCGCGGAGCAGTTGATTCGCAGGACCACGTGACATTAAACGGCAAGCTCGACGTGAACGGGTATGATTACTGCCAGTGCGACTGCGTGACCGACAAGAGCGGCAATACTACTTGTACCAACCGCACCACCGGCGCGGCTTGCACTGACGCCAACAGCAACTATGCGATTTACGCATCCAATACGGTTGACAATCCCAATACCTCCGAAACGTTTTTGTCAGGCAAGACTCCGCCAGTGGTCCAGAACCAACCCTGGCCATACGATTTGAACTCCCTGGTCAGCCAATTTGTCAGTGCACCAGGCACGGTGTCTGTTAAGGGATCGCCGTACAACTGGAGCTGCACTGGCACCCCGCCAAGCTGCGGTAATCATGCGAATGGAAATTTTGGCGTTCCGCCAGACTTCCCTCCTAGCCCGCCCAGCAATCCCACCGGCCCTGCAAACATGGCCTCGCAAACTACCTACATTCCTGGCGACGTGCAACTCACGGCTGGCGCTACTGGGAATGGCATCCTGATCGTGGATGGCAATCTTGACATTCACGGCGGCCTGGATTTCTATGGCCTCATCATCGTCACCGGCGTGGTGTCATTCACCGGCGGCGGCAGCAACAAGGTCAACATCTACGGTGGCATCATCGCCGGACAACAGTCAGTGGTTGATAACGTCCTGGGCGGTGGCGCAAACATCGTATTCGATCGCTGCGCTCTGCCGCAGCGCAATAACAACCAGCCTCCGCGCATCCTGGCCACCCGCGAACTGGTTTTCTAGCTTAGACCGGGGAAGCCGGCCCGCCCGGCTTCCTCAGCCTCCCTCACGAAAATTAAGAGATCGATGCAGGGAGAGCACTCCATGACCACCGCCGCCCAGGCCCACGTCCAACTCAATCGCGCCGTCGTAGCATTTCTCGACGGACGCCGCCAACGCGGCTTCATCTACGACTTCTCCGCAGTGAAAGAATCCTTTCGTCTCTCTCCGGAAAGCGACACCCTTCAGCAGCGCGGCGTCGAGATCAAGGTGAAAGACCTCAAAGCCGTGTTCTTCGTGAAGGATTTTGCAGGGAACCGGGAGTATGTCGAATCCGCCGTGACCGGAAACTCGCCGCGTGGACGCAAGATGGCCATTTCATTCACCGATGGCGAGACTCTGCAGGGCTGCACTGATGCCTACAATCCGAAAAGGCCAGGCTTCTTTCTGTTTCCCACCGATGCCAAGAGCAATAACCTGCGCATCTTCTATTGTGAATCAAAACATCGCCCATGCTAGTTTCGTGTAGCTGAAATTCCGCGCAGCTGGAAGATGCTATCGGGGCCGGCGAAGCAGTTTCGGCGTCTGCCGCGTGTAGGAAACCGGCTTCTCGTGCAGCAGCAATTCCGTTGCCTGCACTCTGCGATCGGCATGGAACCACCTCTGCACAACGTTGTCGAACAGCAGGTTGGCCATGGCCAGCAGCGACATGCCCTGGTGATGCGCCATCCACGAGCGCACCAGTTTGGGCCGTCGCTTGTGCCAGGGCCATCGCGAAGAGATGCTGTAGTCGGCTGCTTCATAGAAGCCGTAAGTGCCGAACCAGCCCTCCCGATCCATCACTCGCAAATTGGCCAGCGCTTCCACCGGATCCACTGAGAGCGCAAGAAAACTTGAATAAGGCGAGATCACCAGCGCGTCGAAGTCCGGCTCACGCAAAGCAAGGGCCGGAAGGCCGAAAGCGTGATACTGGTAATTTCCCGCCTCATCGGTTTTGAAATATGCCGATTCGGAAATTCCCCATGGAATCTTTTTCTCCGCGCCATACTCGCGTTGCAGTCTGACCGCAGCCGCACGGGAGCGGTCGATCAGGCTGTCGGAGGATGTTCGCATCCACAGCGAGGGCATCAGGTACTCAAACATCGTCCCGGTCCATGAAACCAGCACCGGCGTGCCCTTTTCGCGGGTGTGCGTGCGGCCCATCAGGAACCAGCTTTCCTGCGGAACGTCTTCCTTCGCAATGGCCGTGAACAGCGCGATTCTGGCTTCGGATGCCAGCAGGTCGTAGCAGGCCGCCTGCCGTTTCCGAGCCACCATATCGAAACCGATGGAAAGCAGAAGACGCCGCGGATCGAGCAGAAAATCAAAATCCATTTCATCGGCCAGTTGCCCGCTCTTGTCGGTAAGCTCCCGCAGGCTGGTCACAAGTCCGCCGATACTGGACCGGGCCGGCGCCACCTTCTCTTTAAGCCTGAGCAACAAATTAGCTCGCTCGCCGGAAGCATCCACGTTCTTTATCGCCGAATCAATGCGCGCGGCCAGCTCATCGCAAAAGTTGCTCAGCTGGTGCACGGCGAGTTTGCTGCTCTCAAAACCGATCTTCAGGGACGCATCGCTTCGCAACGGCTCGAACTCAGGCGCCAGCCATGGCTGATACCTGTCAACCATCTCGCGGACCTGCGCCAGACGGATTCGTGCCTGCCCGGCATGCCAACTGGCATCCGCTGAATTCTTTATTTTTCCCGCCGGCTCGTTCGATTCCAGATCGGCGATTGGAAAGTTCAAAAGCGCCGTCAGCCAATCCTTCGACCTCAGACTTTTTCGGTGCATCCGGAAACGGCCGTTTGGCAGCTGGCCATCTTCGTTGAGCGCCAACAGGTGATCGACAATACCTTCTGCAAGACTCGCCTTCAGCAGCGGCCTTCGGATCGCTTCCAGGCATCCCTGGCGAAGCGTCCACAGTGAAGCCATAAGATTGCCGCTGTCCACCGACGAAACAAATTCGGGCGGCAATGATTTCAAAGTGCGCGTGTCATACCAGTTGAATAAATGCCCGCGATATTTGGGAAGCGCTGCGATGGTTTCGAGCGTCCGCGAAGTCAACACCGCAAATTCAGGAATGGTCACATAACCAAATTCGCAGGCTACTTGTCGCGCGTTCAGAAGCAGGCCCAGATTGGTAGGAGAAACTCGCGCCGCAACCGCCGGCGGATCCTCCTGCACATTATCCGGAATAAGCCAGTGGTGTTCCGCGGTACTGTAGTCCAAAAAGTAGCGCCAGGTGTGCAGGGCAGCTCGGCGCACAAAAGCGCGATCTTCCTCTGAGGTCACGCCGCGCGCGGCATGCGGTGGCTCATTCAGCCAGTTCGAAACCGCCTTACTGGTGGCCCACAAAAGCAAAATTGGAAGCGCAGCCGCGAATGCGCGCGGACGTCCGAACCAGACCAGCAGCCCGGTCCCCAGCGCCAGCGCCGGTGTCCAGTTCAGGTAGCGATCGATAGGCGTGCTGGTTCGTGCTCCAATTTCCGCTTCCGCCGCAGTCTCCCATTCCAGCAGCTTCCGCTGAGTAACCGTGCGTCGCACCAGGGTTCGAATCACAGCATCCAGCGAAACCAGCGCCTGGTGAGCGAGAAAGATAAGCGTAAAGAAGACATTGGCGTTCGCGGTAATCAGTCCGCTGACCGCATCTTTCGCTACCGCCATCTTCTCTTCGAACGCGGCACGAATCAGTGTGAAGACGAACTGGAACCACACCGGGATGAACAGGATGCATAGCGTCGCCAGCGTCCAGGCAAGCGGTGATCCCGGCAGCATCAGCCATCCGAAAACGAACAGCAGAAACGTCGCCGGCTCCACCAGGCTGCGCCGCAGATTGTCGAGAATCTTCCACTGCGAAACCAGCGAGATGGGATTCGGCACCAGGCGCCCGGTCTCGTCAGGCACCCGTGATAACAACCAGTTGGTAATCTGCCAGTCACCGCGCAGCCAACGGTGTTTGCGTTTGTTGTACGCGCTGTAACGGGAAGGATAGTCCTCAATAATTTCGATGTCGCTGGCCAGACCGGCGCGGGCGTAAGCGCCTTCGATCAGATCGTGGCTGAGAAGCGCGTTGCGCGGGAACCGCCGGTCGAGCACCTGGTGTACGGTGTCGACTTCGTAGATGCCTTTGCCCGCGAAAATTCCTTCGCCGTACAGGTCCTGATAAACGTCCGAGATCGCGCGGGTGTAAATATCAAATCCGGTTTCACCGGAATATATGTTAGCCAGGCGCGAGCTGGCGGCACTCTGTACGCTCACCCCGACTCGCGGCTGCAGCACGCCGTATCCGGCCACCACAATGTTCTTTTCCGGATCGATAATCGCCTGGTTCAGCGGATGCGCCAGCGCGCCGATCATGCGATGCGCGCTCCGGCGGGGCAGTTCAGTATCGGCGTCCAGCGTAATGACGAACCGGACGTGTTCCAGGATTTCCAGCTCGCCCACTTTTACCGGAAAGCTGTCGTACTGGCTTCTGAGCAGACGATTCAGGTCAAGCAGCTTGCCGCGCTTTCGCTCCCACCCCATCCATACCCGCTCGCTCGAGTTGTAAACCCGGTGGCGGTGGAACATGAAGAACTTCCCTGCTCCCCGGCTTGCATACTTTTTGTTCAGATCGCGAATCAGTTGCGCACAAAACTCCACCAGCGGACTGTCCTCACGCGGCATTTCAGCGGAATCCGGCAGATCGGAAAGCAGTGCGTAATGAATGTTCGAATCGTGATTGCCCAGATAGCGGATTTCCAGGTCGTCCACCAGCCGGCATACCTGATCTCGATTCAGAAGAAGACTTGGTACTGCCACCAGGGTGACGCAATCGTTCGGCACGCCATCTGAAAAATCAAGCTTAGGTAAGATTTGCGCGGGAAGCAGTGAAGTGGTCAGGTAATTCATCAGCTGCACCGCGGTCTGTGAACTCGGCAGCAGCAGCATCAGCATGGCAAACAGGATCAGCCAGGGCGAAGTGTAGGTGCTGGTAAGCAGCAGCACGATGGTGGACATGATCGCGAAAGTCAGCACCTCGATCCCGGGCAGATAAAACTCGTTGGGGTGCTTCTTCAGCAGCAAGTCGATTCGCTGGCCAAATGATGGCCGGAATCCGACACGTTCAAACAGGCTTTCTCTGCCATCGTTGCAAATGTAGTAGCCGATATGTGAAAGCCGTTGCTGCACCCGCGCGCTCTCGTGAGTTTGCCGCGCCGCCTCCTCCGCCAGCGCCAGCGCCTTGTTCGCCACTTCTACTTCTGTGAACTCCGTGCGGTCGGCAACCTTGACCAGCAGTTCGCGATAAAGCTCCCGGCTTTCATAATCCATGCGGGGATAGGCTCCCGCCGGGTCCTGCCGAAGTATCTGGTCAAACGCGATAAGTGGTTCCAGCAACACCTTCCAGGAGGCTTGGCCGATGTCCCGCAAACTGCTCACGCACACGCCGACCGAAGCTGCAGCTTTTGCAATCACCTGCTGGGCGCGATCCGCAATCTCTTCCAGCAAAACCAGTTTCAGTGCAGCCGGCAGTGCCCAGAGCTCCTGCATCTTGAGCACCGTCACTTCCTGAAATCCTTCAATAAATGAAGTCAGCGCGGCGTCGGTGAACTGGAATGCCGCGGTGCGTAGAAATCGCTCCGCCAGAGCAATCACCCGCTGCTCCACTTCGCCCGACTCACTCCGGACATGGGGCAAGCGGCGCAGCGAGCGCAAGCCTTCGTTTACATCTTCCAGTGCAGCGGAGAGCAGCCGCAGGTTGTCATGCAGCCAGCGCTGATCGTCGGTAATTTCTTTGCTTTTGGGTAGCTCGTGAAATTCTCGAAAAACCGGACGCAGGGCCTGCCGCACTGCGCTCAGGCGTTCGTCGAACACGCGGGAAAAACGTGTATTGGGCAGCCAGGGGATGCGCCGGGTGTACTCCGTTCCCTCTGCGCGAAAGGCGGCCAGCTTCATCTCCAGCCGCTGCTCTGGAGTCAGCAGAGTGCCGCCGTCGTCACCCACCATATCGAGATGTGTAGGCTCCGTCATCTACCTGTAACTCGCTGCCTGCAGCTCAAACATGGCGGCATAGCGGCCATCCAGCGCCAGCAGTTGCTGGTGATTGCCTTCCTCGGCGATCCGCCCTTTTTCCAGAACTACGATACGGTCTGCCATTCTTACCGTTGAAAAACGGTGCGAGATGAACAATGCCATCTTACCTGCGGTCAGCTCTGCAAACCGTTGAAACACCTCGTACTCACTGCGCGCGTCAAGCGCGGCAGTGGGCTCGTCAAGGATCAGCAGCTGCGCATCCCGTAAGTACGCGCGCGCCAGCGCAATTTTTTGCCACTCTCCGCCCGAAAGATCTACTCCGGTTTCAAAGCGCCGGCCCAGCATCTGGTCGTACCCCAGATGCAATTTAGCAATCACGCCGTCTGCCAAACTCTTGCGCGCGGCATCCTGAATCAGATCAGCGTCTTGCAGCTTTTCGATCCGCCCCACCCCAATGTTCTCCCGTGCAGTCATTTCATAGCGCATGAAATCCTGGAAGATCACGCCGGTTTCGCGGTACAGGTCCTCGAGGTCGTATTCCCGCAAATCTACTCCGTCGAGCAGAATGCGCCCTTCACTCGGGTCATACAGGCGGGTGATGAGTTTTACGATGGTGGTCTTGCCTTCGCCGTTTTCGCCAATCAGCGCCACCCGCTCTCCCGGATGCAGGTGGAAATTCAAACCCTGGAGCACTTTGCGATGAGTACCCGGATACTGGAATGACACATCGCAGAACTCGAATCCGCGCTTGATGGGCCGCGGCGCAGGCAGAGCGCCGGGCTTCGACTGGATGGTCGGACGCATTTCAAAGAACGCCAGCAGATCGGTAAGGAACAAGGCCTGATCGGCGATTCCGGAGAGCGTCGAGAACACCTGCTGTATGTTGCTGCTGGCCTGCAGAATCGCGTTAGTCAGAAAATAGAACGTGCCGATGCCCAACTGGCCTGCAACTGTCCGCCAGATCACGTACGCATAGGCAGAATAGTAGCCGGCGGTGCTTACCAGAGATAATCCAGATCCAATCGATAGTCGACGCCTGGCCAGCGCGACATCCTGTTCGTAGATAACGTCAGACAGGCGCGCGAACCGCTGCGTCAAGAAACCGGCAAGGTTGAACAGCTTCAACTCTTTAGCCGCTTCTTTGCTGCCGCCCACCGTACGCAGATAATCCATTTGCCGCTTGATCGGCGTCTGCCGGAAATTTTTCGCGTAACCCAGAAATGCGAAGTGGCTCTCACCCAGGAAGGCGGGCACAACCGCAACAATCAGCAGCAACATGAGCCAGGGCGAATAAATCATTACTGCCACTGACATCGAAATCGCCGTAATCAGCTGAAGTTCAAGCCGGCCAATCGATTGGATCATCACCAGCCGGTCAGTGGCCTGCACCCGCGCGCGTTCCAGCCGGTCATAAAAAACCGGGTCTTCGTATGCGATCAGATCGAGCTCGGAAGCATGCTTCATCACTTCAATGCTCACGTGCCGGGTGTACTTGTTGGCCAGCAATGAGTCTGAGTAGTCGATCATGCGGGTGACGATGCTGCTGAACACCGCCAGGCCAAACTCCGCGCCTACTAGCCACCACAGGCGCTCTGGGATGGGCCCGGGTTCTGACCTCAGATGCACCAGTATGTCGATGATGAGCTTGGGGATGTACGCCAGCGCGAGCGGCAGCAACGCGGCAACAAAGCGGGCAGCGGTGCCGAAGCTGACGACTCCCGGCCCCGATTGCCACACGATCTTCAGTACTGGAGGGATGTTGCGCAGCGCCGAAAGACGCTCGTTCCAGCTGCTCCAGAAGCTGTCACGCTCTGCCACGTGAAGAATCCTAACCAAGTTAGAAGGTTTGTAGAAGGGGTTCCTTCGAAGAACGGAGCTCCACTAAAAACCGCGAACGAGCTACCCAAATACGTGCAACCCTGAAAGATGCAGCAAAGACACTTAAGGTTTGCCGAAACAATAACTTAGATGATGTAACCAGGCTGAGATCAGGCGATCTTCAAGCGCCGCTGCATTTCCTCAAGCGTCACTCCGCGGGTTTCGGGATAAACCACAAGAACTACAAAGAACTGCAGTGCCATCATGATGGAGAAGAACGCAAACGGCCATCCTCCGGAAGACGCGGCCATCAGGGGATAGCGCCAGGACACGATTGCGTTGGCGAACCAGTGAGAAAACGATCCCAGGCTCTGTCCCTTGGCGCGGACGCGGTTCGGGAACACTTCGCCAATGTAAACCCAGATCACGGCTCCCTGCGAAAACGCAAAGAACGCAATGAAGCTGACCAGCAACCATACCAGGAGCTCTTCATGCCGATGTTTGAAAAAGATCACAGCCACGCCTGCCAGCGACAGCGAAGTTCCGACCGAACCTACCAGCAACAGGAACCTGCGCCCGAAGCGGTCGATCACACTGATCGCCAGCATGGTGAACAGCAGATTAGTGGCGCCTACGGCGACTGCCTGCAGGTCGCCCGAAACTTTACTGAACCCGGCGCGCTCAAAGATGTCATTCAGGTAATAAAGAATCGCATTGATGCCTGACAACTGGTTGAACAAACCGGTCGCCACCGCCAGAAAAATCGGCAGTGCATATTTGCGGGAGAACAGAGGCTCGTTGGCGTGGCCATGCTCAGCATCGATGGAGCGAACGATATCTGCCAGTTCCGCATCCGGATCAGGTTCGCCAATCTGCGCCAGCACGCTGCGCGCTTCCTCCAGCCTTTGCACTTTGGCCAGCCAGCGCGGGCTCCGCGGGATTCCCGCCAGAAACATAAAGAACAGCGCCGCCGGAATGGCCGCCACACCCAGGTCCCAGCGCCATTCCGCCTGCCCCAGTCTCAGCCTGCCCAGAATGTAGTTGGAAAGATAAGCGACCAGGATGCCGAGCACTACGTTGAACTGGAAAAATCCCACCAGCCGGCCACGCAGCTTAGCGGGCGCAATTTCGGCGATGTACATGGGCGCCAGCACCGACGATCCGCCAATGCCCAGCCCGCCGATGATCCGAAAGATCAGCAGCGCCGGCCAGTTCCAGGCCAGCGCACATCCAAGCGCGGAAAGAAAATAGAGCACTCCAAGCACGCGCAGGCTGTCGCGCCGCCCCCAGCGTTCACCTGGAATGCTCGACAGCAGTGAGCCGGCTACCGTTCCCCACAGAGCGCTTGAGACCGTGATCCCGAGCAGGTTTGGAGTGAGCTGAAAAACACTTCGTAGTGCGGAAGTGGTGCCGGAGATGACTGCGGTATCAAAACCAAACAGCAATCCGCCCAGGGCGGCTACGGCGGTGCTCTTCAGCAGAACGGAATTGATGGAACCTGGCATAGGCGCGGGGGCAACGAGCACTGAACAGTAGCATGCAGCCTCAAGTTTGCGGAAGGCCTGCCCTGTACCATCCGGGCGACGCTAAATCCGCGCCTGTGCGGTGGCAACAGGGGCTCGATGTGCAATCAGTACCAACAGATCGTCTGCCTACGCTCGCCTGACATCACGTTTACGTACAACTTTGTACGCATATCTGGTATTTACTTTTAGATATTTACGCACCATTTGCGTTTTAAATCGATTTCTGGCCACTCGGGGCCCGCGAGTACCTGGCACCCGTCCCTGCGGCCGATCGCGCTCCCGCGGCCCTCAGCGCGCGACTACGGGGTACTCTGGTTGGACATCACGCTTTACATGCCATCGTAATTCGGACCGCCGCCGCCCTCGGGAGGCACCCAGGTGATGATCTGGTAGGGATCCTGAATATCGCAGGCTTTGCAGTGCACGCAGTTGGAAGGATTCAGGCTGATGCGCTTGCCGTTGGGCTGGCCGGGATCATCGAGCATTTCGTAAACGTTGGCGGGACAAAAATTCTGGCAGGGGCTGCCGAATTCGCGGATGCAGCGCTGATTGCAAACATCTGTGTCGTGGATGATCAGGTGGGCGGGCTGATCTTCTTCGTGCCTGGTGCCGGAATGGTAGAGGTCGCTTAACTTGTCGAAGGTGAGCTTGCCATCGCCTTTGGCGGGACCAAGAAGATTGGCTTCGGGGCCGCCATCGGTGGGAAGTGCAGCAAGCTTCTTCATGCGCTGATAACCGGCAATGGACGGGTAATGATTGCGCACTCCCCGCCCGCCGGTTACCTGCTGCAGAGCAGTGTGGAACATGCCGGACCAGAATCCGTGCTCAAAGCCCTGATGAAAGTTTCTTACCTTCCACAATTCAGCCTTGATCCAGCTGGCTTCCACGCGCTGCTGATATTTCGCGAGACTGGCGGCCGAGAAATCATTACTCTTCATGGCTTCGAACACAGTTTCGGCGGCCAGCATCCCGCTTTTGATTCCGAGATGAATGCCCTTGAGGCGCTGTGAATTCACCAGGCCGGCAGAGTCGCCCAGAATCATCCAGCCATTGCCGGAAAGCGGCGGCACCGCCCACCATCCGCCATAGGGCAATGATTTCGCGCCGTAGCGGATCAGTTTCCCGCCTTGCAGCAGGGAGGCGATGAAAGGATGCTTCTTGAATTCCTGCAGCACGCGCTGCGGGTCAAGACGCGGATCGGGATAATCAAGGCCGGTGACGAATCCCAGCGAGACGACGTTGTTCGGGCAACCGTAAATCCATGCGCCGCCATATTCTTTGGTGGTCAGCGGCCAGCCCAGCGTATAGATCACTTCCCCGGCAGCGATTCTTCCTGCGGGAACTTCCCACAGTTCTTTCACTCCCTGCCCAAATGTCTGCGGATTGCGGTCGCGTCGCAGCCCGAAACGCTCAATCAGTTGCTTGGTGAGCGACCCGCGCGAACCTTCGGCCAGAATGACTACTTTTGCCTGCAAGTCGTAGCCGGGCTCGAAATTCGACTTGGGCTGGTTCTGCTTGTCGACCCCTTTGTCGTCGGTCCGAACCCCGCTCACCCGGTCGCCCTCGAACAAGAGTTCAGAACCGGCGAACCCGGTAAAAACCGTGACTCCTGTTTCCTCGACCTTGCTGCCCAGCCATTTCACAAAGCGATTCAGTGAGATTACGTAATTGCCGTGGTCGCGGAGGGGCGGCGGCGTGACCGGAAACTTCAGCTTGCCCGTTTCCGTCAGGTAGTAAACGGCTTCTTTTGTGACCTGGGCATCGAGCGGAGCTTCTTTTTCGAAGCCAGGCAGCAGTTCGCGCATGGAGCGCGGGTCAAGCAGCGCGCCCGAAAGGCAGTGCTGGCCGATTTCGCGGGCTTTTTCGAGAACGTAAATATTTTCTTTGCTTATTGGCGAGTCAGGGTTTTTCGCGTTGTGCTCGTCAATCAGCTGCGAAAGGCGCAGCGCGCACGCCATTCCGGAAGGGCCGCCACCTACGATGACAACATCGGCAGGCATTTGCGGACGCTCGATGTTGGGCAGGGGCTTGCGAAAGACGATCACGGCAGCTTGTTCATGATACCGGAATGGACGATATGGTGCAGTCGGTTTACTTCAATATGAAGCTTAAATCGCAGAGAGCGCACAGAAAGGCCGCAGAGTTCGCGGAGACACGCTGTAAAAAAGCCTTACCCTCCCGCTTTGGCCTTCTTCACTTCTTCTATCAGCGGCGGCACGATGTCGAACAGGTTGCCGACCACCGCGTAGTCTGCGATTTCGAAGATGGGCGCTTCGGAGTCTTTGTTGATAGCGACAATCGTGCGCGCGCCTTTCATTCCCACAATGTGTTGAATGGCGCCGCTGATGCCGAGCGCCAGGTAAAGCTTAGGCGCGACGGTCTGGCCGGACGAACCGATTTGCCGATCCATGGGAAGCCAGCCGTTGTCGCAGATGGGACGCGAGGCAGCGATCTCGCCGCCCAGGGCTTCTGCCAACTGCTTGGCCAGATCGATGTTCTTCTGCTCTTTGATACCGCGGCCCACAGCAACAATAATTTCCGCCTGCGTAAGATCGACCGCCTGCTTGGCTTCTTTGAACACTTCCTGCGGCTTGTTGCGCACCACTGAATCTGCGATTTCGACGTTTACGGTTTCAACCGGCGCTGCGCCTGATCCGGCTTCTACTTTGTCTGCGCGAAAGGCCCCGTTCTGAAATGTGACGAACCAGGGAGCCTCACAGCGGAAGCTGACATCAGCGGCCAGCTTGCCCTGAAACATCTGGCG
>Ga0310810_10001591_pt1 | contig 23954 bp, 17 predicted proteins | sample NCmetagenome_FD_207641 | JGI IMG/M metagenome (GOLD analysis project Ga0310810, IMG submission 207641) | Soil microbial communities from experimental microcosm in Duke University, North Carolina, United States - NC | ecosystem: Engineered > Artificial ecosystem > Soil microcosm > Unclassified ... | reverse complement strand
CGTCCGTCATTTCGGGATCGGCGGCGAGCAACTCGCGATAAAGAACCATCGCATCCGCGAACTTCAGCGCGCCCGCCAGGTCCGACGCGCGACGATACTTTTCGAGGACCTGAATTTTGTCCTTCGGATCCGGCAGCGAATCGCCCGGCAGCGACAGCGACGCGCTGCTGCCGGTGCCGACGTAGCCCAGCGCCGCGAGGCGCTGGCGATCCTGCTCGTCGACGGCCGCCGGCGCCGCGATCGACGTCTTCGCAATCATCGATTCGAGCGCGCCGCGCATCGCCTGGCGGACCTGGGGCCGATCGGCGCCGATCGACTGCGATTCGGATCGATCGCGCTCCAGGTCGTACAGCTCGTCGCGCGGAGCGCGGATGAAGTGATACCGCGAATCGACGAGCCCGTAAAGCTCGCTCCATCCGAAGTGGTACCGCGAATAGAGCGCTTCGGAATAGATGGGCGCATCCTGCAGGGCGCCGGTACCTTCGAGCAGTGGTCGCAGCGACCGGCCCCGGAGCTCCGTCCGCGCGGGCGCGCCGGCCAGATCGAGGATCGTCGGCGCCAGATCGATGTGCTGCACCGGCGCCGCCACGCGGCGTCCTCGATGGCGTCCGGGCAGCTTGACGATCAGCGGGACGCGGGTGGTTTCCTGATACAGAAACAAGCCGTGCTCCTGCTCGCCGTGATCGCCGAGACCTTCGCCGTGATCCGCGAGCAATACGATCGTCGCGCGATCGTAGAGACCCGCGGATCGCAGGCGATCGAGGAAACGGCCGACCAGCTCGTCGCTGTAGGCGATCTCGCCGTCGTAGGGGCTGTAGGCGGCGAAGCGGGCCGGCGGCGCGTACGGCTTGTGCGGCTCGTAGAAGTGCAGGAACAGGAAGAACGGCTTCGCGCGATCGCGCGCGTCGATCCAGGAGATCGCCGCCGCCAGCGTCTTGTCGCCGCCGCGCTGAACCTGGCCGATCGATCGCTCGCCGGACGAAGCCGGCATGTCGCTGTCGTACGTATCGAATCCCTGATTGATCCCGGTTGCCGCGCGCAGCACGTACGCGGAGACGAACCCGCCGGTCGGCCACCCGCGCTCCTGCAGCGCGCGCTGGATGAACCATTGGCCCTTCTTGACCGTGAAGCCGACGTTGTCACGGACCCCGTGCTCGAAGGGGAGCTGGCCCGAAAGGAGACTTGTGTGGGCCGGAAGCGTCTGCGGCGCGTGCGACCAGGCGTGCTCGAACACGACGCCTTCGGCCGCCAGGGTATCGATGTTCGGTGTCCGGACTTTCGTATATCCGTACGCCGGAAGATGATCGGCGCGGAGCGTATCGATCGAGATCAGGACGATCGGCCCCGGCGCCGGCGGCCGCGTTGCCCGCCAGAGCGCCCAGGCCACGCCCAGAACGATGACCAGCGTGATGGCGATCCATGCAGCGCGCCTCGCCCCTCGCGCCTCGCGTCTCGGACCTCGCGGCTCGCGCCTCGCGCTCATCGACCGAGCATCCGCTTCACCCTGGCGACGTCGGCCGCGTATTGTGCGGGCGGAGCCTCCCGCACGAAGCGCTCGAGGTACGGCCGCGCCTCGTCATGCCGGCCCGCGGCGTCGAGCTCCACCGCAAGATTGTAGAGCGCGTCGAAATCGCTCGGCGACAGTTCCACGGCGCGCTTCCAGTGCGCGAACGCCTCGTCGCGCTTGCCGGCCTTCATCGCGACGACGCCGAGGCCGTTGTGCGCCCTGGCGGATCGGGCGTCGACGGCGAGGGCCTGTTCGAGCGCGCGCTGCGCTCCGGCGAGATTGCCGCGCTGCATCTCCAGCGTCCCGATATTCTCCAGCGCCTGAACGTTGGCGGGGCTTTCGTCGAGCGCGCGGTGGAACATGGCGTCCGCGCGGTCCGTTCGTCCGTCGCGCGCGTAGGCGATCCCGAGCGCGTTCAGCGCATCCGGATCCGCGTGCGTCTGCGACGCGAGCGGCTCGAGCAGCGCAATCGCGTCCGCGGGACGTCCCGCTTCGGCCAAATACGATCCGAGTTGCGTCGTCATGTCCGGTTCGATTGCGTCCGCGTGAAAGGCGCGCTCGAGCGTCTGGATCGCCGCGCGGGCCTGGCCGTTCTGCCACTGCAGGAACGCGAGATTCCGATAGCCGATCGCCATCGACGGCCGCTGCTCGATGATCCGTTCGTAGGTGCGCAGCGCCTCGTCCCGCCGCCCGTGCTGCCAGGCGTCGATGCCCTCCTGGATCCAGCGATCGAGCTGCGTGAGCTCCTTCGGATCGTCGTTCCGCGTGTAGTTCGCCCGCCGCGACGCGCGGCCGGACGTGTAGCCGAGCGACTGCAGCTTTGCGGCAACCTCGGGCGCTTCGGCAACGCGTTCGCCCGGTGGCGCCGCGTGGAAGTCTTGCAGCCTCGCTTCCAGAACACGCCGCCGGTCGGCGCGCTGATCCGCGAGGTTCGCCTTCTCGGAGGGATCGCGGTCCAGGTCGTACAGCTCCGGAATCGGCAGGTCGATGTACTTCTGGCGTCCCGCCACCACGCCCGACAGAGGCGCCCACCCTCGATTGAGCATGGCCGACATCGCTTCGAAGTACGACGCCACGTCGCCCTCATTCGGCAGAGACGCGCCTGTCAACAGCGAGCGGCCCTGGAGGCCGGATGGCCGCGCGATCCCGACCGCATCGAGGAGCGTCGGCACGAGATCGATGTGACGCGCGGGAAATCGGGAGACCGTCCCCGCCGTCGTCCGCGCGCCGAGCTGCGCGAGAATCAGCGGCACGCGCAGCGTCGTTTCGTACGCGAAGAGGCCGTGCGTCAGCTCGCCGTGATCGCCGAGCCCTTCGCCGTGATCCGACGTGATGACGAGGAACGTCGGACGGGACGATCGGCCGACCGCATCGAAGAGCGGCCCCAGCGCCTGGTCGACATAGGCGATCTCGCCGTAATACGGGCGGCCCGCGTATTCGGCGTCGAACGGCGCGGGCGGCGTGTACGGCGCGTGCGGATCGAAGAAGTGCACCCAGGCGAACCAGCGTCCCGGCTGGCGGCCGATCCACGCGAGCGCCGCGGCGACCACGTCACCGGCCGGCCGCTCCGCCAGCGTGAAGTCCGACGAGCTGCCGCTCCGGCCGAAACGGTCGTCGTAGACGTCGAATCCGGCGTCGAGCCCGAAGGTTTTCGCGAGCGGAACGCCGCCGACGAACGCGCCCGTCGCAAAGCCGTCCTGTTTCAGCCGCGTCGCGATCGTCGCCGTCCCCGGCTTCATGCGATAGCCGCTGTGATCCCGAACGCCGTGCTCGTATGGATACAGCCCGGTGAGGATGCTCGCGTGCGACGGCCGGGTCAGGACTGCATGGGCGTGCGCGAAGTCGAAGCGGACGCCGCGGGCGGCGATCGCGTCGATGTTCGGCGTGTGGGCCTGGCCGCCGTAGACCGACAGCGCGTCGCCGCGGAGCGTATCGATCGTGACGAGGAGAACGTTCTGATCGGATCTGCGGGTGAGACTCGAGGACTCGCGGCCGTGACAGCCCCAGGCCATCACGCCGAGCGCGATCGCGCCAAGCGCGCGCAGGGCCGCGCCCGTGCGGCCGAACGGCATCCTCATGCTGGGCGGCGACGACGCACAACGCAGAGTCACAGAGGTCACTGAGACGCACGGAGGACGATCTTTGTGCGTCGGCAGGCTGTCGCGTTGCTCGGGCCGGCGGCAAGCCTCACGATCGGTCCCACCGTGGGGAAGCGCCTTCGCCTAGACGACACGGGGATCAGACGCAGTCGCCGCACGCGTGACCAGTCGTGAGGCCATTGACCGGCCGCGGCGGGCTCACCCTCTGATCTCTGTGCGTCTCTGTGCACTCCGCGCCTCTGTGTTGATCTGTTCCGTTGACTTCACAACCACGCGCGTCGGTCGGAATTCAAAAAGTATAATCCAGCGGTGATGTCGAGCCTTCACTCCGGGACCGTTCTCGCGAGCGCCGCTGCGCTGGCGATCTTGGCCACGCCGGCGTTCCACGGCGTGGCGCGAGCCGCTTCGAGCGGGCAGCCGGCGCAGCGCGCCTCGGCGGCGACGCGGACCGGCATCGATCTCGCCAGGCTCGACGCCATTCCGGCGATCGTCGAGCAGGCAATCGCCGACAAGAAGCTGCCCGGCGCGGTCATACTCATCGGCCGCGGCGATCGTGTCGTCTATCGGAAAGCGATTGGCCGCCGCGCCGTCGAACCGTCGTCCGAGCCGATGACGCTCGACACCATGTTCGACCTCGCGTCGCTGACGAAAGTCGTGGCGACGACGACGAGCGTGATGAAGCTCGTGGAGGAGGGCAAGATTCGTCTGAGCGATCGCGTGTCGACGTTCGTTCCCGGTTTCGAGCGCCACAACAAGACGGACATCACGATCCGCCACTTGATGACGCACACCTCCGGTCTGCGTCCCGATCTGGATCTCGCCGATGCATGGAGCGGATATGACAAGGCGATCGAACTGGCGATCGACGAAGCGCCGACCGCGCCGCCCGGCGAGCGATTCGTCTACAGCGACATCAATTACCTTCTGCTCGGCGATATCGTGAAGCGCGTCGGCGGTATGCCGCTCGAGCGGTTTGCCGCGAAACACGTGTTCGCGCCGCTCGGGATGAGCGACACGATGTTCCGGCCGCCGGCGGCCCTCGCGGCGCGCATCGCCCCGACCGAGCGGGTCGACGGCCGGATGCTCCGGGGCGTCGTGCACGATCCGACCTCGCGCCGGATGGGCGGGGTCGCCGGACACGCCGGGCTCTTCAGCACGGCGGCGGATCTCTCGATCTTCTGCCGCATGCTGCTGAACGGCGGACGCTACAACGGCGTCCGGGTGCTGGCCCCGTTGACCGTCGCGAAGATGACGGCGCCCGCGAGCGCGCCCGGCGATCCGAACGTCCGCGGGCTCGGCTGGGACATCGACTCGTCGTTCTCCGCGAACCGCGGCGAGCTGCTGCCGATTGGATCGTACGGCCACACGGGCTTCACCGGGACGTCGATCTGGATCGATCCGGCGACGCGCGAGTTCGTCGTGTTCCTTTCCAACCGCGTGCATCCCGACGGCAAGGGCGACGTGACGCCGCTGCGAGCCCGGATCGGAACGATTGCCGCGGCCGCCATCACCGACGTGGCGCCCGACATCGCGCGCACGCGGCCGATGACCGGCCGCGACTTCGGCGCGTCGGGCCCCGCGCCCGCTCGGCCGAAGACGGGCCCCGTGCTGACCGGACTCGACGTGCTCCGGGCCGGCGGCTTCGCGCCGCTGCGCGGGAAGCGCGTCGGCCTCGTTACCAATCAGACCGGCCTCGCGCGGGATCGCGAGACGACGATCGACCTGCTGTTCAACGCGAAGGACGTCAGGCTGGCGGCGCTCTTCAGTCCGGAGCACGGCATCCGCGGCGTGCTCGACGCGAATGTGCCCGCCGAAGTGGACGAGAAGACGAAGCTGACGATCAACTCGCTCTACGGCGAGACCGAGAGGCCGACCGCCGCCATGCTCGAAGGGCTCGACGCGATCGTCGTCGATCTGCAGGACATCGGCGTGCGCTTCTGGACGTACGCGACCACGACGGCCTACGTGCTCGAAGAAGCCGCGAAGCGCAGGCTCCCGGTGTTCGTCCTGGATCGGCCGAACCCGATAGACGGCTGGCAGATCGAGGGGCCGGCGCTCGACAGGGAGTCGAGCGGCTTCACCGGCTATTTTCTCGCGATGCCGATCCGGCACGGGATGACGCTCGGCGAGCTGGCACGCCTCTACAACGCGGAAAACAAGATCGGCGCGGATCTCACCGTCATCGGCATGAAGAACTGGCGGCGCGACGACTGGTTCGACGAGACCGCGCTGCCCTGGATCAACCCCTCGCCGAACATGCGCAACATGAACGCGGCGGCGCTCTATCCGGGCATTGGCGCGATCGAAGGGACCAACATCTCGGTCGGCCGCGGCACCGACACCCCGTTCGAGCACGTCGGCGCGCCCTGGATCGACGGCGCCCGGCTGTCCGACACGCTCAACGGGCGGGCGCTGCCGGGCGTCCGCTTCTATCCCGTCCGCTTCACGCCGGCGTCGAGCAAGTACGCCGGCGAGTCGTGCGGCGGCGTCTTCATCATCGTGACCGATCGAACGGCGCTGCATCCCGTGCGCGTCGGGCTCGAGATCGCCGCCGCGCTCAACCGGATGTATCCGGCGCAGTATCAGCTCGAGACCGCGGCGCGCCTTCTCGGCTCGCGCGAAACACTCGCACGGATCAGGAACGGCGACGATCCGGCCGCGATCGCGGCGTCGTGGGCGCTCGCGGAATCGAAGTGGCGATCGTTGCGTTCCAGATATCTCCTCTATCCGTAGCGTCGGTCATCGGTCATCGGTCATCGGTCATCGGTTGTCGGCCATCGTCCCGCTACACGGCCGGGTACAGCCGATACAGCATGAAGTACACGACCACGCCGGTCACCGAGACGTACATCCACAGCGGAAGCGTCCAGCGCGCGATTGCCCGGTGCCGGTCGTAGCGCGCCGAGAGGCCTCTCGAGAGAGTGATCAGCACGAGCGGGACGATCGCCGCCGCGAGGAACGTGTGAGTGATCAGGATGCCGAAGTAGACGACGCGGACGACGCCCTGGCCGGCGAAATGCTTCGAGCCGATGTGCGCGTGATAGACGAGGTACGAGATCAGGAACAGGATCGACGTGCAGAACGCCGCAATCATCACCGCGCGATGCGCGCGGTAGCGGCCGCGGCGAATCAGGATCCAGCCGATGGCGAGCAGGACGGCCGCGGTCGCATTGAGCGTCGCGTTCACCGCCGGCAGGTCAGAGAGAGTCACGATATCGGGCGATGACCCGATTCATGTGAGCCTGTCGGCGATCATCAGGATCCAGAGCAGCGGCAGGTACGTGATGGATCCGAAGAACACGCGGCGGGCGTCGCGGATCGAGCGGGTGCGCGCGAATCTCAGGGTCAGCGCGAGGAAGGCGAGGCCGAGCACCAGCGCGCCGGCGAAATACGCGTCCGCCGTCATGTGCAGGAGCGTCGGCGCGAGGCTGACCGGCACGAGGGCGGCCGCGTACACGACCGCCTGGCGCCCCGTGCTCCGGCCGTCCGGCTCGATCACCGGCAGCATCTGAAAACCGGCGCGCGCGTAGTCGTCGCGGTACATCCAGGCGATCGAGAGGAAGTGGGGGAGCTGCCACAGGAACATGATGCCGAAGAGCACCCACGCCTTTGCCGGGAGCTCGCCCGACGCCGCGGCCCAGCCGATGATCGGCGGGAGGGCGCCCGGAATGGCGCCGATGACGGTGCCGAAGGAGCTGCGCCGCTTCAGCGGCGTGTAGATCGCCACATACGTCGTCAGCGTTGTCAGCGCGACCGCCGCGGCGAGGACGTTCGAGGACGCGGCGATCATCAGCGCGCCGGCGATCGTAATGGCGCTGGCGAACAGGACGGCTTCGATCGGCTGCAGCCGCTGATCCGGCAGCGGCCGCGTGCGGGTCCGCCGCATGAGCGCATCGAGATCGCGCTCGAGCACCTGATTGAACGCCGAGGCGCCCCCGGCGACCAGACCCGTGCCGAGGAGGAGGCCGAGAATCCGCAGCGCCCCGAGCGGCTCGCCATCCGCCATGCCGTAGCCCACCAGCGTCGACGCCACGACGAGCATGTTCAGCCGCGGCTTTGCCAGCGCGACGAAATCGAGCATGCGGGCGCGCGAAGCCGGAATCGCGACGGCGTCCGTTCTCACGATCGCGCCTCCGCCGCCGCGGAAGCCGCAGAACACGCGGAACCCGCGGAACCCCGGACCCCCGGAACTGTGGCACCATGAAACGCGGAAAGCCCCCGGAACACGCGCAGCGACAAGACCAGCGACGTCCCCAGAACCAGCGCTCCGTTGACCACGTGCGCGGTGTTGATCAGCACATCCCTGCCGCTCCAGATCACGAACGCGCCGAGCGCGATCTGCACAACCACGAATGCCACGAGCGCGGTCACGGTACGTTTCAGACCCGGACGGCAGCTATGGCGACGCCAGATCCGCGCGGCCGTGGCCAGAACGAGCAGCGTCACGACCCCGGCACCCACACGGTGCGCGAAATGGATGGCGATGTGCGGGTTCCAGGACGGCGGCAGCAGGTGTCCGAACGACAACGGAAAGTCAGGAATCGCCAGACCCGATCCCGTGTGCCGCATCGTCGCGCCGAGCAGGATCTGCACGTAAATCGCGGCGGTGGTCGCGGCTGTCAACCGCCGCAGCGACGGATCGTCGACTGGCGACTCGGCGTCCCGCCACGTCTGCGACGTCACAACGGCCAGCGTCAGCGTCAGGCAGAAGAACAACTGGGCGAGCGCGGCATGTCCGGTGGAAACCGCGGGCGGCAGGAAGAACAGCACCGTGATTCCGCCGAGCACTCCCTGCAGGACTACCGCGCCCAGGCACGCGACGCCGAGCCAGCGGACCCAGCGGCGGGTTTCGATGCGCCAGGTCCAGATCGCGAGAATGATGGTCAGGAAGCCGACGCTGCTCGCGATGAGTCGATGCGAGTGCTCGTACCGCACGCCGCCTACCATCTTGCTCAGGGGGAAGGCGAACATGTTCAGGCCGTAGGTCGTGGGCCAGTCGGGAACCGACAGGCCCGAATCGGTGCTCGTGACCAGGCCGCCCGCCGCGATCAGCACCACCGTGCACGCCGCCACGAACTTTGCGTAGCGGTGGTGCCACACGATCGAGGCTCGAGGCTCGAGGTTCGAGGTCATCGACACACCGTCAGCCTTGCGCCTTGAACGTGAAGGTGATCTCTTTCTTGTCCTTCTCGCCGAGCGTGATCGCCTGCGTCTGGCGGCCGAGCTTTTCGTGCACGGCTTCGATGGTATACGTCCCCGGCGGCACCGTGCGCAGCTCGAACTTCCCGCCGTTGGCCGACACGGCGAAGTACGGATGATCGACGACGCCGATGTAGGCGTTCATCCACGCATGCACGTCGCACTTGAACGGAATCAGCACTTCAGGCGTGGTGAACGTGACCGTGTTCTTGAGTCCCGCCACCATCTGCCCGAAGTTGAATTCGCGGTTTGATTCCGGCATGCCGTGGATGTTGTGCATCGTATTGTCGTTGTTCACGATCTCCAGCGGCTGCGTCGTCCGGACGCCGAGCACGTGCGGGACGTAGTGGCAGCCGGTCTGTTCCAGCTTCACGGGCTCGGTTGGCGTGTCGAAAATATACTTGTTTCCGAGCCCGTCCTTTATGTAAACGAAGACGTTCTCGAGGCCGCCATCGTCGACGACGATCCTTTCAGATTTCAGGTCGCCCTTGTTCGCCTGCGTGCACGCTGGATCCGACGCCGTGCTGATGACCGGCGCCTGCGGCGGCGTGCCTTCGAACACCACTTTGCCGGTGATGGTCGACGCCGTTTTCTCGTCCACCTTTTTCGCGTCGGGCGCCGCGGCCGGCGAGGATGGCTTCCCGGACTTGCTGCTGTCGGATCCGCAGGCGGCGACGGCTGCGCAGACGACAACCGCCGCTAACACTCGATAGAGACGAGACATAACCTTCTACGAATATCACAGATTAGCTGGCGCCGGCCTCGCGCAGCTTCCTGAGGATCCGGTCCTGAATCCAATGCTGGTCCCACCACTCGACTGGATTCACCATCTGGCCGTTGACGAGCATCGTGAAGTGCAGGTGATCGCCGCCGGCGAGCCCGGTCATGCCGCTCTTGCCCAGCTCCTGTTCCTTCTCGACCATGTCGCCGACCTTGACCGTGATCGTCGAGAGGTGCCCGTAGAGCGACTGGACGCCCATTCCGTGGTCGATGATCACGCAGTTGCCGTAGATGCCCAGCGGCGCCGCGTGGAGGATTTTGCCTCGATTCGCCGCGACCACGGGAGAATTGACGACGCGAGCGAGATCGAAGCCCAGGTGCGTCTGCCGATCGACCTCCTTGCCCTGATAGATGTAGGTGCGCTGATCGGCGAACGCCGCTTCGACGGCGGTGTTCGTGAAGGGATGAAAGACCGCTCCGCCCCAGAGGATCTCCGGCGCCGTCTGCTTCGCGTAGCCGGCGATCGTCTCGGCGTTCTTCCGCCGCAGCTCGCCGTTGAGGACCAGGAACTTCTCGAGATTGCTGCCCTGCGGATTCACTTCCGTGGTGGTCTCGAGGATGGACGGGACGACGCGATCGAGGAACTTGTCGTCGAGCTGGATGCGGCTCTTCTTGAACGGCTTCGGGAAGCTGAGGCGATCGAAATCGGCGCGCCCGCTGTTGCCCGCTTCGTCCCGCGCGAACGCGAACATCGGCGTATTCACGTCCTGGTCGTAGCGCAGCGCGAAGAACGCGATCTTCACGGCGGGATCGGTAATGTGGACGCCCTCGATCTTCGCGCCGCTGCCGGGATACCCCGGGTATTTCAGATCGCCGACCTGGACGCCGGACTCGACGTCGGCCGGCGTCACGCGATACACGACCATCTCGGATCCGCCGAGGTTGACGTAGTGCTTCGTCGAGAGGACGGCGATCTGCGGCCGCTCGAGCCGCACCTGGACGTCGCGCGCGGCGGTCGACTGCGCTTTGCGCAGGCCAAACAGCACGGGGCGCTCTGCGGTCACGAGAATCCGGGCCGCCCCGCTCTTCAGATCCGGAATGACCTGGCGGCCGATGCTGCGCGTGATCCGGACGCGATCGGCGCCGTCCTGCTTGACGTCGGCGGCCGGCTGGTCGAGCGAGAAAATCGGCGTCTGCTTGCCGTTCTGTTCGAACGCAATCTGAATCCGCGTGAACCGCGCCCGCGGCGCAGTCACCTCCACCTCGACCGGCGTCGACTGGCCGACGTATTTGACGGGCTTGTCGATTTGAATGGCCGGGCCGGCCATCCGCCCGGCGTACACGAACATTCCACAGGCGAGGAGCACGATGACGAGCAGCAAGCCGAGCAGATAGCGCATCTGTCGATGATAACCGCTCCTCCACGGCGCGACGGCATATGGGCTAGACTTCCTCGCGACGTCGACTGGAATCCCTCAAGGAGCGTTGAATGGCGACTGTGGATGCACCGCGCGATGATCGGACGACGGATTCCTCGTCTCCGGCGAAACCGGCCGTCGAGGAGCGCCGCGTCAGCGCCTGGATCGGGCAGGGCGTCGTCGTCGAGGGGAAAATCACGAGCACGCAGGATCTCCGGATCGACGGCGCGGTCCAGGGCACGATTGAGGTCGGCCGCCATGGACTGGTGATCGGAGCCAGCGCCGCCATTCGGGCCAACCTCTCCGCCAGGTCCATCCTCATCAGCGGCGCCGTGACCGGGAACGTCGCGGCAACCGAGAGAATCGATCTTCAGCCCACGGCGTCGGTGGAAGGCGACGTCAGCGCGCCGCGCGTGGCCATGGCCGACGGCGCCGTCGTCAAGGGCAAAGTCGAGGCAGGCGGCAATCGCGTGGCGAAGCCGCGGACGGGCGAGCCGGAAGCTTGACCGGCTCGAAGAGCGCCGGTACAATCGAAAGTTCCGACGGCCCTGTGCCGCTATCGTCTAGGGGTCAGGACACGTGGTTCTCAGCCACGGGACCGGGGTTCGAATCCCCGTAGCGGTACCAACCTTCCAAGCCGAAGGCTTTCAGTTACTTCTAGAAATTTCCTTCGAGCCGTCAGAGTCTTCGGCGGGGTTCTGTTCGGTCGGAACTTGAAAGATTATTGAAAGTCTGTCCATAGCGTCAGTGACGGCGTCGAATGCCTTGCCGGTTTCGAGCCGTGCGACCGCGGCCTGCAGCGCTTCGAGCCGCTGGTTGTCGTAGCGCTCGGGTGCAGCTCGCGCCACTCGCACGCTGTGTAGATGGTGTCGCGGCTGACGCCGGCGTACTCGGCGCCCTCACTCACGGTGAACCAGATCTTCATACGGCCCTCCGCCCCGGTCCGCGTTCGCGGACCTCGAAACGAGTTGTGATGGGGAGTCACGGGCCAAGGCGCGCCGGGCGGCGCGGTGCCAGTGACAGGCGCGGGATGCTGGTGCGGCACCAGCATCAAGTCGTGGGCATGTGGTGCGCACGGAACTTGGTGATGCGTCCCGGCTGAGGGCTTGGGCCGTCGGTCGGAACGCGCTCCGCAGGTGGTGCCGCGGAGGGGGTGCTCTCAGAGCACCGATGCCAGCAGGATAGGACCGAGCGAAAACGGCGTCAACCTCAACGGCCGTGAGGGCAGACGTCTGCCGGCGTGGCACTGTCTCAGCCCCGATGCGCTTCGACGTGGCGCGACGCACGGGCTCATCGTGATACCGCGCGCGCAGGCCGTGCCGACATCAACGAGCAGTTTCGTGACGGTGTCGATCAACGATCATCTTCGCGAGCTGGTTCATACGCGCAGGCGATTCGGTCTGGTCATGGCGTTCGGCGCAAAACAACGATCAACTTCCACGCACCGAGGAGGATGGCGAGGGTGATGGTGGCGCCGACGAGCCAGGCGCGCCAATCGTCGGAAACCGCAAACACGATCCGCGTGGGTAGCCAGCTCGCAAACGTCATCGGCCCTCGCCAGCTTGTACTTTTCGGCAGACAGCGTCAAACCTGAGACAGTGCCGCGGGCGTTGACATCATATCGAGGAAGCTCTACCTTCGAGCCATGGGGACGCTGCCGATCAAGTCAGAGAGGCTCGCTGAACTCGAGGAGTTTGCACGCCGACGCGGAAAGACGCCCGCGGATGCCCTCGACGAAGCGTTGGCCGAATACCTGGAGTGGGAGCGTCAGGACTACCAGCAGGCCGTCCAGGCGGTTCAGCAGGGCATCGAGGACGTGAAAGCTGGCCGCACGAAGCCCGCCGAGGAGTGCCTCGACGAATTCGCGCGGAAGCATGGCCTTTCGCGTTGAACTCTCCGGCCAAGCGCAGCGCGACATCTCCGCAATCTACGATTGGCTTTGTTCGCAGCAGGCTGGAGATGCCGGCGAACGCTGGTTCCGCGCTCTACGCACGGCGATTGGATCGTTGGCAGACATTCCAGCCCGGTGCCCGCTTGCAGCGGAAGATCGAGACGCACCCGTAGAAGTTCGCCAACTGCTCTACGGTCGTCGACCGCATACCTACCGCATCCTATTCACGATCGAAGGCGACGTCGTTCAGGTGCTGCACGTCCGCCATGCGCGGCGGCGGCCGGCCGCGATCCAGCCTCGGTGAGCGCGTAGGGAAATTGTTATGAAGCGCACGGGATCGGCAAGAAGGGATTTAAGCGCAAGCGGTACCTCGACGAGAGGTAAGGCCGGGGCGACTCCGACGTTTGCGGTCTGTGTCCGCAACGAGGGATACGAGGCATCGCTCGAGCGCAATAAGATCAGCCGAATCGTGCGACCGATCACGTTCGAGTCGGCCCCGAACGCTCTGCGCCACAACCCATCACTGATTACAGCCTCCTGGGATTGAAAGGAATCGCTCTCCGTGAACACACGGCCGAGCGACGCCTGTACGCCGACGAGCGTGAAGAAGTTCGGCGTCGCGAACGCGCCACGCAATCGGTCTGCGCGGTCCGTGGCAATCAGATCGAATTCAGGTGAAAGTTCATGTTTCCAGATGACAACGGTGGCGAGGCTCTCGAAGGACCGGCTGTACGCGCGCCAGTCCAGGAACGCGCCAGCGCTTTGGGGACCGTCGGATGGATCGTAGGTGCTACTGGCGCCGCCGCCGGTGTTCGCCTTCCACACAACCACGACACGATCCGGATCTCGGAATGTTAGCGGCCGAAGGAGCACGCTCCGACGAGCGCAAGGACGGCGCCGTTCAGCCCGATACCGAGGCCAAGAGTGAGGACCGTCGCCGTCGCGAAGCTACGATTGCGGACGAGCAGTCGGCCGGCGAACCGCAGATCCTTGCTCATTGCCGTGGGATTCCTCGGAATCGTGATCCTGGTCGCCGCGTATGTCCCGGCACGTCGCGCCCTCATGATCGAACCTCTCGCCGCGCTCCGCGACGAATAGATAGGAATCGCCGAGCTGTCCGACTGACGTTGGGGAGAACGTTTGGCGAGAAGGGATGCTGTCACCGAATCGGGACCACGATGAGGTGCTTCCCGCAAATGATAGGTCGCCGGAAGTCGGCAAGGGTAGAGGAATCAACGGGTCAGGGCCGGTAAACCCGTCGGCGTTGTTCTCGACCTATCTGGAAAGGAATCGCGTTGGCCAGGCGTGCTACTTGGCGCCTCCGCCGATGTAGATGCACGCGTCAGCGACTTTGGCCGAGGTGAGCGTACTACCCTTCAATCTGCGCTGGGCCAATGCGTGCAAGGAGCGTGGTCGCCCGAGCTCCCGCTCCCACAACGCCAAAGACAGGCGCCGGCGGCCCGCCCTGCGCCTTCAGCAGAGTCGTAGTCGCGCCACCGTGCCGAGGAATTCGCGTCTGTTCATGGACGTGGTGTCAACCTGCCACAACATCTCTTGTACTTCTTGCCGCTGCCGCACACACAGGAATCATTTCGTCCGCGCACCCGATCCATGACATTGGCAGGAGGTCGTTGCTGACGAAACTCTTCGGCCATGAATCGCATGTAGGGATCGATGTGCTTGAAGAAGATCTTGTAGCCGGCGCACAAGTAATTCAGCCCCTCTTCCCCGTCTGGCGTTCGAACGAACCGGTGCTTTGGACACTCACCATTGCAGGCAAAGCGGACCTCACACGCACGACAATATTCGGGCAGCGTGTCTCTCTTATCAAGGCCGAATCTGCGCTGCTGTGCTGAGTTGACGAGGACTCCCAGCGGGTTTTCCCTGATGTTGCCGAGTCTGTTCTCCGGATATACGTAGTGGTCGCACGAGTAGAGGTCGCCGTTGTGTTCGATCGCCATGGCCGAACCGCACGTCTCGCGGAAGACGCACAGACTCGGCTGCATCCCGAGCCAACTTTGCAGCGCAACGTCGAAGATCTGAACGTAATGTCGCCCCACGTCGTGTCGAACCCACTCGTCGAAGATGCTGTTTAGGAATCTCCCGTACTGTACGGGCTCCACGGACCACGCCGACACTTGCGCCCGCGTCGGGTAACCAGGACCGATGAGCGTCAGACCATCGGCGGGGGATTCAGCAATCCTTTCGACGATCGGGATGAACTGCATGAATCCGCTGCCTACCTCTTTCAGGAAGCGATAGACCTCGAGCGGGTGGTACGAATTATCGCGCTGTACGACCGTTAGCGTGTTGAACTCGACGCCGTGCTTTTTCAGGCAGCCGAGTCCGCGCATGACTTTGTCGAACGTAGGCTGGCCGCCTTTGTCGACGCGGTACTTGTCGTGCAGCTCCCGGGGACCGTCGATCGAGAGCCCCACCAGAAATCCGTTCTCGGCCAGAAACTCGCCCCACTCATCGTCGACAAGAACGCCGTTGGTCTGGAACGCATTCTCGATGCGCTTCCCTCCGGCGTACTTCTTTTCAAGCAACACAGCCTTGCGGAAATAGTCCACACCGAGCAGCGTTGGCTCACCCCCTTGCCAGGCGAAGGTTATGACTGGGACGGACTGCGCTTCGATGTACTGGCGTATATACGCTTCCAGGACCTCCTCCGGCATCGACCAGGTCGTGTTCCTCGGATAGAGGTTTTCTTTTTCAAGGTAGAAGCAGTACTTGCAATCCAAGTTGCAGATCGGGCCGATCGGCTTCGCCATGACGTGAAAGGCCCGAAGCCGATCGGAGGCCGGCGCCATCACGCGCGATCCTTCACGTCCTCGCCCCACTCATCGTGCAATTTCAAGCGATGGGGTTCCACGCCAGAAGCCGCGAGCGCAGGTCGGCGGCCTTGGCGGCGTATTGCGGCTCCGCGGCCACGTTGTGCAATTCGTCAGGGTCGGATTCCAGGTTGTACAACTCCGGTATATCGTGCGCCCAGCAGGTGTATTTCCAGGCGCCGTCGCGGATCATGGTCTTCGCGTTGCGGCTGGGCAGCGCATATTCGGCAAATACGGGACCAGGATCCTTTCGCGTCTTCGGATCTTCGATCCACGGCACCAGGCTCGTCCCGTCGTTCGGAGCGACCTGTGCCACTCCTGCCAGCGCTGTCAGTGTGGCGGAGAGCGAGACCAGGCTGACCGGCGCTGCGCACACCCCGGCCGCGCGTCCCGGCACGCGGATGAGAAGCGGCACGCCGCATGACCCTTCGTAAAACTGGAACTTCTGCCAAAGACCGAGCTCGCCCAGCATTTCACCGTGATCGGACGTATAGCAGACAATCGTATCGTTTTCCAGGTTCAGTTCCTTGATCGCGGCCAGCACTTGGCCGAGGCAATCGTCCATCTGGGCCAGGTTGGCGTAATAGTAGGCGATGTGCTCGCGAGCCCGGTCGGGGTCGGCGACTTCGGGTGTAGGGCCGTTGTTCTCGATGGATCGAATCACTTCTTTGGGAAGGCGGCTCTTGTCGGCCTTCCCGAAGCTGCGCGGGAGCTGCATCTGTTCGGCGCGGAACATGTCGGCGAAGCGCTGTGCCGGCATGAACGGATCGTGGGGCTTGAGAAAAGAGGAGACCAGAAAGAACGGTTGACTGGATTTACCGAAGCGTCGTAGGAAACGGATGGATTCACGGGCCACGAAGCTTTCGAAATGGTCCTTCTCTTCCAACAGGGAAACGCGTCCGATCCCGACCGAACCCTTCCGCACGTCCAGATTGCGATGCCCCTTCCAGGGATCGTCCTCGTCGCGCCACAGGTCGTCGATTTCCGGAAGTCCCGAGCCCGAGTTGGGCTGCCCCAGTTCGTCGGCAAAAAGCTGCGTCTTCGGTCCCAGGTATTGGAACCAGTCGTTGAAGTCCAGCTTGTAGTCGAACCCGTGCGTCTGCGCGTCCACGAAATGCATTTTTCCGATCAGCGCCGTCACGTACCCGGCCGCGCCGAAATGGTGCGCCATCGTGCGCCGCAGCGGCGAGAACGGCGTGGCGTTGTTCTGCGCTTCGAAGTGGTGATTGTAGAGGCCGGTCAGCATAGAAGCCCGCGACGGCATGCAAACCGGGTTGGTGCAATAGGCGTTGGTAAAGCGGACCGCGCTGCGCGCCAATTGGTCCAGGTTCGGCGTCTTCGCCACTGGATCGCCGTACGCGCCCATACAGGTGCGTTTGTGCTGATCGGCCATCAGCAGCAGAACATTCGGACGCTTGCCGCCCGGCTCCTGTGTACTGCGCCCCCCTTGCGGCGCCGCGAATAGCGCGGGCACCCGCACGCCCGCCAAACTTGCGGCGGCTACATTCGCTAGGAATCTCCTGCGGTGCATCGCTTCTTTCTTCGCTCCAATGGAATCGAAGAGTATCGCCGCCCTGGTCCCGTGTAAAGCGGCTAATCTTCGTTACCCTGCCGCTCGTCCCGAAGATCCGTACCGGTGTAGGTCGGACATCTTTTCCGTCTTTTCGGCTGCGAGCTGCTTGCGTCGTCGCCTACCTTCGCGGATTGCCTGCGTTTGCGCGAATGAAGCCGCGCCAGCTCGCGTCGTTGGATGGATCGCAATTCACGATCGGATTGGTTTGTTGGGTGTCGGTCACAGTCGGGTGGAGTGGCCGGCCATCGCGCGGTTCAGGGTGGAGCTGTGCTCGTCGCCGTCAACGCTCTCCGCTGCGCTCCGACCGCGCGTGCGCGCGGCCTCCGGGCGTTGACGGCGGCTCCGCGCAGCTCATCGATCACATCTGCGCGATGACCCGTATGCGCACTCCGAGCCGCCATGGATCAGCGCGACGGCTATGCGTGCCGCAACACCTGTGCCGGGTCGGCCTGTGATGCACTCCGTGCTGGCAGCCAGCCGGCGACGACGCTGCTCGCCACGAGTAAGAATGCACCGGCTCCGAGGGTGAAGAAATCCTGCGGCTGAACACCGTAGAGCAACGTGGAAACGAGTGGCGAAACCCAGAGACTCGCAATGGCGCCGAGCGCCACGCCCATCGCGACCTGCAACCCGACGCGTCGAAGGACCATTACAACGATGACGCCCGGCGCCGCCCCGAGCGCCAGCCGAACTCCGATTTCAGCACGTCGGCGACTGACACCGTAAGCCGTCACGCCATACAGCCCAAGCGCGGCAAGCAGCAGCGCCAGTCCACCGAAGAGTCCCGAGAGAATCGCGATTACACGCTCTTGAGCAACCGAGCTGTCGATCTGTTCTGATAGCAGTCGCGGCGAGAGCCGCGCTTCAGGATCGACCGCGCTGATGGCATGAACGACGCCGGGTCCCAGGAGTGCCGGCGCGCCTCCAGCTGCACGCACGCTGATATTGATATACGGCGGCGGCTGTGAACGTTGCGCGATCGGAAGATACACGGTCGGCTCATGCACATCTCGAAGGGTGCGATAGACGGAATCCTCCGCGCAGCCGACAATCTCACGTTCGGTTGTCGGCCGGCCCGCGTAACCGGCCTGGCGGATGTGCTGACCGACAACACATCGCCCTCCGAGGTACTTCTTGACGAACGATTCGTTCACGATCACGACCGGCGGCGCGAGCCGTCCATCAGATCGGCCGAATTCGCGTCCTGTCAGCAGGCGTGTGCCCAGCGTCGAAAAATAGTTCGGCCCGACGAGATTCGCGACCATGCTCCGTTCGCTTTCCGGCATCGACGGCGCATCGCGTACCTCGAGCAGAAATTGCCAGAGCATCCCGTTCACCGGGGTCATCGCCGATATGGTCGCGCTCGCGACACCAGGCACCTCGGCAGCTGCGGTCCGCAGGCGCTCAAATTCAGCAAGCGCAGCCTCTGGCGACGCGCTGCGAAAGTCGCTGTCGACGCGCACCGTGAACACGCGATCGCGATTCACGCCGACGTGTTGCTTCGTAAGGGCCAGGAACGTTCGGATGAACAATCCGGCGGAGAACACGAGCACCATCGCGAGCGCGACTTGAGCCACCATGATCAGCTGGCTCGACGAGACGCTGCGACCTCCCATGACGTTTCGCGCGTGCTCCTTGAGCACGTCGCTCGCCTGTGTCCGCGCTGCACCCAGGGCCGGTGCCGTGCCGAACAGCACTGCGGTCCCCAGCGTCACTGCAACCGTGAACGCGAGGACTCGCCAGTCGACCGAGAGGTCAAGAGAAATGAGGCGGTTGAAGGTTGACAGCTGTTGCACGAGCAGACGGCTGCCCCACACAGCACCACATAGTCCGATGGCGGCGCCGATGCCCGCTAGCAACAGACTTTCGGACGCCAACTGCGCTGCTAACTGTCGACCCGACGCGCCGAGTGCCCGACGCACGCTCAGCTCATGTCGTCGCGATAGCGTACGTGCCAGAAGCAGGTTGGCGACGTTGGCGCACGCGATCAAGAGTACCAGAAAGGTGATCGCCAGTAACATTATCAACGGTCGCTGATACTGGGCGCCAAGCTGCGAAGGGCCCTGAGAGACAGGCACGAGCTCGAATGGGGCAGCCAGGTACTCCGCCGCCTCCTGCCCACTATACGTGCTGGGCACCGTGGCCATGCGAATGCCCGACTGGATCCCGCGAAGGGATGCCGTGCTCGCCGCGAGGGACTGGCCGGGCCGACCTCTCACGATGACCTTCACCCACCAGGCTGTCGGAGCAGACACGAGGGAAGGACTCCCGTGAAGTAACGGCTCGGCACTGTACGGCACGGCCACATCAAACCCCGTTCCGACATCGAGCCCTAAGAACCGTGACGGTACAACGCCGACGATCGTGAATGGATGCCGGCCGACCACGAGGGTCGTCCCGATCACATCTGTCCTGCCCGCAAATTTGCGCTGCCACAACCTGTGGCTGATCATGGCCACGGGGTTGTTGCGACCCTCGGCGCGGTCGTCGGCCATCGAGATAGCCCGGCCCATTTCAGCGGTCACACCCAGTATCTCGAAAAAGCCGCCACTGACGAACACGCCATCGACAAACTCGGACTCGCCGCGTGGCGACAGATCGAACCGCTCCTCCGACCAGGCGCCAACTCCGTCAAAAAGCTCCTGATGCTGCTGAATCTGTTGCCAGATCGGGAACGTCAGGAGGCCCTGTGGACTCTGGGGGGACGAAACGAACGCCAACCGATCGCGGTCGTGCACGGGCAGCGGGCGGAGCAGAAGGCTGTCGATAATCGAGAAGATCGTCGCGTTGGCGCCGATCCCGAGCGCACAGGACACGATCGCCACGAATGACAACAGCGGAGACGATCTAAGGAAATGCATCTGAGACGGATTTTAGCCCGGCAGGGTGGGAACGCCGGCCTGAGTCTGCGCTGCCACGTCGGCGAGCGAGGCTTCGTATCGGTCCTTGATCGTCTTCAGTTCGCGGCTCGTCGCGTGCGCAGTAAAGCGGAGATCTTCGAGTTCTTTCTCCTCAGCGTCCGCCCGTTCTGATCGACGAGATCTGTCCACTGCGCTCGATGGGTGAGTACGGCAGGTCACCTTCACTTGAAAGAAACTTGAAACTTTGCGCACGAAAAGGGGCGGTTTCGACCGGAGATGTCCGAAGCGACTGTGCGAATTTCCTAAGAAAACCGACGCAACCGGACACCGCCGACGTGTCCGGTTGCGTTTCTCAGCCACGGGACCGGGGTTCGAATCCCCGTAGGGGTATACCAATATTCTTCGAGGGGCTTCGCTCCTCGAACTCCCCGACACGCGCTCTCGCTCGCGCTGGGCCGTTCGCGTGGCCCACCGGAATGAGGGTCACTACGGTCACCCCTTCTCCCTCGCCATTAAGGAACCGCAGGATCTAGTCTTAGTGACGAAGACTTACAGTACTGATTCGCTCGAACTTCTCGACTATTTGCGTGGTGAAGCGGATGGGGCTATAACCCACCCCATGTGGTTACTCTCGCACGACCTCCGGCTCGCGTGTCGCCGCTTGCGTCTTGCGCCGGGTTTCACCCTGTTTGCTGTGGCGTCGCTCGCCCTTGGCATCGGCATCACGACGGTCGTCTATTCGGGCGTGCGTACGTTGCTGTGGAGGCCGCTCGGCGTCCCGAATGCGGAGCAGTTGATGGCCGTTCGGAACGGACGCAACTGGCAGTCGGCGTCGTGGCCGGATTTCACCGATCTTCGCCAGCAGCAGACGACGTTCCGCTCGCTTGCCGCTGTCTATCCGATCACGACGGCGATCGGTGCCGGAGATGGATCGCAGACGATTCTGGCTGAGGCTGTGTCCGGGGATTACTTCGCCGTTGCCGGCGTGCGAGCGCGGCTCGGACGTTTGCTCGACGCCGTCGACGAGTCGGAAGGTGCGCGTGTCGTGGTCGTGTCCGAATCGTTCTGGGAGGTGAATCTGCACGCCGAGCCTTCCGCGATCGGGCGGACGATCAAGATCGGCGGCGAAGCATTCGAGCTCGTAGGAGTCGTTGCTGGACCTTTTCACGGACTGCAGCCGATCTTCCCGCACTCGGCGTGGCTACCCGTGACCGCCATCCCTCGCAATTCAGTGGGGTTCCGAGTGCCACGAGGGTTCTTGGAACAACGGGCGGCACCTGCCTTTGAAGTCTGGGGACGACTCCGATCTCCGCGTGATTTCGGAAACGCGAGCGCGGAAGTTGCGTTGATTGGCCGCCGGCTCGAAGCCGCGTATCCCAAGGATGAGCAGCGCGGTACTCGGCGCCAATGGCGGGTGCAGGCGGACGCCGCAACGCCGCCGGATAACGAGAGCCGGTACACGATCGTCTTTATGATCCTGACGGGGATCGCGACCGTCCTGCTGATCGCGTGCACGAATCTGGCGAATCTGGCGCTCGCCAAGGGGACCGCGCGCGCGCAGGAGACCGCCATCCGAACCGCACTGGGCGCGAGCCGGTGGCGTTTGATCCGCGAGCAACTCATCGAGGCGCTCCTCATCGTCAGAACGGGTGGTTTGCTCGGCGTGCTCGTCATGCTCCAGGCAGTGCACTACTGGGCGATTGATGTACCCATGGCGCCGGGTATCGGCATGAGGTTCCCTCAGGTCGACGTCTCCGTCTTCGTTGCGTCGTTCATCGCGATGGCCGTCGCTGTGATCATCCTCGGACTCTGGCCCGCCGTTCAGTCCAGCCAATCCGACGTTCGCTCAGGTCTCGGCGCTGGACTCGGCGCAACGACTCCGAAGTGGCGTCTACACCGGACCATCATTACGTGGCAGATCTGCGGATCCGTCGCGCTGCTTCTTGTGTCCCTGCTGACGGTCAAAGCCATCTCCGCCGCCGGCAGCAAGTTGATTTCGCGCACGACGCATGGCGATCTCGCGCTCGCACAGATCGATTTCGGATTGAACGGCAGGCAGGAAGATCAACGCGTCTTGACAGCTGCGATAGTCGACAACGTTCGTGCGTCGGGCCGAGTTCGGGACGTGGCGGCGGCGAACGGACTGCCGTTCGGCTGGCGGCTGTCATTCCCCGAACGCACGATGGTGTGGACCGAGGGCGGTTTCACTGAAGACAGCAGCCGCGGGGCGAAGCTCACGACGATTATCGCGGCCACGCCGTCGTTTCTGTCCACAGTCGGCATCCGTATCCTCAGTGGCCGCGGCATCACCAACCTCGATGATGCGGCGGCCTCGCGGATCGCGGTCATTAACGAAGCGTCCGCCCGAGACCTGTTTCGTTCTACCGACGTTCTTGGGCGCCTCGTGTACCTGAATGCGCCGCGGCAGCCTACGGAATTGCTATTCCAACCTAACGCTGTACGCGTCGCGCCGCCTCCGGCGGAGTCGGTGTCGCTGACGATTGTCGGCATCTGCAAGGACGACCAGCCGGCGTTCTCATCCGGGAAGCCGGACAGGCTTATCTTCGTTCCGTTCGCGCAGCGGTACCAGCCGCTCGCGCCGGTCACCTTCGTCGCGCGCGCCGACGAACCCTCGGTCGGCGTCGCTGGTTTGCGGATGGGCATCCAACGAGTCGATCCCGATCTGGCCGTTAGCATCGCGGGAACGGGCGCGGTGCTGCTGGATGGTCCGCTCGTCCTCGTCAGGATCATCGTGGCGATGACGGCTGCGCTGGGTACGCTCGCGCTGGTCTTGTCGATGGCCGGGCTGTTTGGCGTGCTGTCGCATCTGGTAAACAAGCGCACGCGCGAAATCGGGATTCGCCTAGCGATAGGTGCCGAGCGCAGCGACATCTTCCGCCTCGTGCTGCGTGATGGTCTCCGGCCAGTCACCGAGGGCTTGGCGATCGGGTTGGGAATCGGCGTCGCGGCGCGGATTGCTGTAAAGGCGTGGGTGGTAACGGACGTCGCGGCGGTCGATCCATTGCCGCTACTGTTGCTGCCGGTGCCATTCGCGATTGCGGCGTTCCTAGCGTCGTATGTCCCTGCTGCGCGAGCGGCGCGCGTGGATCCCAACGTCGCGCTCCGCGATCTGTAACGCCCCGCGATCTGCGGAAGCCGAAGCCGACGGCCAAGGCCTCTGCTCACAGGCCTGCGGAAAGTGACAAAGCCAGATGCGGATACCCGATGTCAGAGCACTTGAAAGAAACTTGAAACTTTGCGCACGAAAAGGGGCGGTTTCGACCGGAGATGTCCGAAGCGACTGTGCGAATTTCCTAAGAAAACCGACGCAGCCGGACACCGCCGACGTGTCCGGTTGCGTTTCTCAGCCACGGGACCGGGGTTCGAATCCCCGTAGCGGTAAATCCTTTTCCCGAGGGGCTTCGCCCCTCGGACTCCCCGACAGTCTCACTCGCTCGCGCAGGAGCGCTCGCTCCGTTCGCCTGGCTCGCGCGCTGCGCGCGCTCGCAATTCTCGCGGGGGTAACCTCTACGCGCCTGAAATGTGAGCGAGCTGCAGTTGGCAAGCCGCGCGAATGTTGTCACCGCGCAGTGACTTGGAATGTGGCCGTGGTGTCCGCCCGACGTCCTTCCGCGTCTGTCGCCCAGACGGCGAACGTCTTCTCGCCAGGTGACATGTCAGGGGGAATGTGAAGGTCCAGATCGAAAATCCAACCTCCGCATGCGGGGCACTCGACGATTCCTGACTGCGCGAGTCCGCCGAACATCCGCAAGTCCGCAAAGGCATGCAGGTCTGCGCTCGGTGGCGAGGCACCCTCCACGACCTCGACCACGCACGCGAGGGGGACGTAAT
>Ga0310810_10001590_pt1 | contig 23954 bp, 23 predicted proteins | sample NCmetagenome_FD_207641 | JGI IMG/M metagenome (GOLD analysis project Ga0310810, IMG submission 207641) | Soil microbial communities from experimental microcosm in Duke University, North Carolina, United States - NC | ecosystem: Engineered > Artificial ecosystem > Soil microcosm > Unclassified ... | reverse complement strand
CGGCGCGCTCGTCTGCTTCCTCGTCACCGTCGCCGACCTGCCGATTCTCAACATCGGCGCGGCTTTCTGGGGCCTCGTCTTCGGCCTTGCCACCACCAAACTGCTCGAGCGATGAAGATCCGAAAAAGCGTTCCCGCCGACTTTGACGCCATCCTCGAAGTCATCAACGACGGCGCGCAGGCCTATCGCGGCGTCATTCCGCCCGACCGCTGGCACGAGCCGTACATGCCGGCGGACGAATTGACGCGCGAGATCGCGGCCGGCATCGAGTTCTGGGTCGCGGAAGAAGGCGGCGCCGTGATCGGCGTCATGGGCATCCAGGACAAGGGCGAAGTCGCGCTCATCCGCCACGCCTACGTGCCCACGCGCGGCCAGCGCAAAGGCGTCGGCACGCAGCTCCTCAAGCACCTGCAAAAGCTCGCCGACAAGCCCTTTCTCATCGGCACCTGGGCCGCCTCGTCCTGGGCGATCGCCTTTTACGAGAAAAACGGCTTCAGCGTCGCGATGAGCGCCGAGAAGGACCGGCTGCTGCGGACCTACTGGTCGATTCCGGAGCGGCAGATCGAGACGTCAGTGGTTCTCGCCGACGCGCGCTGGCGCCGGCACCCCGGGGCGGCGCGATAGCCGACTTGTCGCTGCGCTGCTCGGCGGGCTTGTCCCGCGCGGCGAGGTTGTAGGCGGTGTTGACGAGCGCGACGTGCGAGAACGCCTGCGGAAAGTTGCCGAGCATGCGCCCGCTGCGCGGGTCGTATTCCTCGGCGAGCAGTCCCACGTCGTTCCTCAGCGCAAGCAGCCGCTCGAAGAGCGCGGTCGCCTCGTCCCAGCGCTTTTGCAGGGCGAGGTTGTCGGCGAGCCAGAAGCTGCAGGCGAGGAACGCGCCTTCGCCCGGCGGCAGGCCGTCGTCGGCGCTGTGCGTGTGGTAGCGCCGCACGAAGCCCTCGGCCATCAGGCTCGAGCGGATCGCCTCCACCGTGCCGAGTACGCGAGGGTCGTGGCAGGGCAGGAACCCCGTCATCGGAATGAGGAGCAGGCTCGCGTCGAGCTCCTCGGACCCGTAGCTCTGCACGAAACTGCCGAGCTTCGCGTTGTAGCCGTGCGCGCAGACGTCGTCGTGGATGCGCTTGCGCGTCTCGCGCCAGCGCTCGACGGGTCCCTCCTGGCCGAAGTGCTCGACGCCCTTGATCGCCCGATCGAGTGCGACCCAGGCCATGATCTTGGAGTAGGTGAACTGGCGCCGGCCGCTGCGCACCTCCCAAAGGCCTTCGTCGGGGAGATGCCAGATTTTTTCCAGATGGGCGACCAGCGCGCGCTGCAGGTTCCACGCGGCGCGCGAGCCGGCCACGCCGCCTTTGCAGGCCTGGTGGAGCGCATCCATGACTTCGCCGTAGACGTCGAGCTGGAGCTGCGCCGCGGCGGCATTGCCGATGCGCACCGGCGCCGCGCCTTCATAGCCCGGCAGCCAGTCGAGCGTCAGCTCGGTCAGCCGGCGCTCCCCCGCAAGGCCGTACATGATCTGCGCCTGGTCGGGGCTGCCGGCGACCGCGCGCACGAGCCAGTCGCGCCAGGCCGAGGCCTCGTCGAAATAGCCCGCGTACATGAGCGCCTGCAGCGTGATCGTCGCATCGCGCAGCCAGCAGAAGCGATAGTCCCAGTTGCGCACGCCGCCGAAGCGCTCGGGCAGCGACGTGGTGGCCGCGGCGACCATGCCGCCGGTCGGCGCGTAGATGAGCGCCTTCAGCGTGATGAGCGAGCGCCGGATCGGCTCGGCCCAGCGGCCGGCGATCGAGCACCGGCCCGACCAGTCGCGCCAGAACGCCTCCGTCTCTTCGAGCGCCTCGACCGGGTCGATCGGCTCGGGGGCTTCCAGGTGCGAGGCCCCATGCGTCAGAACGAAGGGGACGGTGTCGCCCTCGCTCACTTCGAAGGTCGCGTGCGTTTTCAGTCCCACGCCGCGCAAATTCACCGGCGTGCGCAGCACCGCCATGTCGGGCCCCGCCACGGCGCGGATGCCGTGCTCGCCGCCGCCGAGCCGGGTAACCCAGGGGACGGAAGCCCCGTAGTCGAAGCGCAGCGCAAGCTCCATGTCCATGGCGACGCGGCCGCTTCGCCCGACCACCAGCCGCACGAGGTCGGACACCGATTCCCGCACCGGCATGAAGTCGATCAGCGCCACGGTGCCGCTCTCGGTGCCGAACTCGGTCTCGAGGATGAGCGTGCCGTCGCGATAGCGGCGCGTCACTTTCGGCAGCGAATCCTTCGGCGCGATCCGCCAGCGGCCGTGCTCGGGCGTGCCGAGGAGCGCGGCGAAGCAGGCCGCCGAGTCGAAGCGCGGCCAGCACAGCCAGTCGATCGAGCCGTCGCGCGCGACGAGCGCCGCAGTCTGGCAGTCGCCGATGAGCGCGTAGTCCTCGATGCGCGCCATCGTCAGGCCGCGAAGTCGAGCACGGTCTTGATCTGCCCCGGCGCGCGGTCGTAGGCCTCGTGCCAGCGCGCGAGCGGCACGCGGCGCGTGATCACGCGCTCGAGCCAGCCGCGCTCGGCGCGCGCGAGCGCGGCCGCCGCCTGCTCGTAGTGGCGCCGGTTGGCGTTGACCGAGCCGAACACGACCGCGTTCTCGAGCACGAGCAGCCGGTCGAGCGCGTTCACGTCGACCGGCAGGCGGCGCTCGCCGCCCGCAAGCCCGGTGAGGCAGACGATGCCCGCGCGCGCGACGCCGCGGATCGCCGCCATGACCACCGGCGCGGCGCCGGTGCATTCGATCACCACGTCGGGCGCAAAGCCGAGCGAGTCCGCCGCGCCGGTGTGATATGTGGCGCCGAGCGAGCGCACGGCCGCCGGCTTCGGCCCCTCGGCGACGCGGTCGAGCACGTGCACTTCCAGCCCGCGCAGCGCGCCCATCATCGCCGCCATGAGGCCGATCGGCCCGGCGCCGGTGACGAGCAGGCGCCGCGGCTGCCAGAGCGCGCGCTCGCCGATTTTCTGCACGTGCTCCCAGGCCTTGGCCGCGATGCTGGCGGGCTCGAGCAGCACGCCGCAGCTCTCGAGCGCTGGATCGATGCGCACCGCAAGTTCGGGCCGCGTGCGAAAGCGCTCGGCCGCGAAACCGTTCGCTTCCTTGATGCCGCGCTCGGTATACAGGCCGTTGCGGCACATGTCCCATTCGCCCGCGGCGCAGTTCGCGCACGGCACCGGGTCCGGGTGGCGCACGATGCCGACCACGAGGTCGCCGGGCGAGAAGCCGCTTGCCGGCGGCGCTTCGAGCACGCGACCGAGCGATTCGTGGCCGATGACGAGGCGCGATGTTCCGGCCGGCGCCGCTCCGTAGGCGCCCGACAGGAGCTCGTTGTCGGTGCCGCACACGCCTACGGCGAGCGTGCGGGCAAGCAGCGCGCCTTCCTCGGCGCGCGGCTCGTCGACCTCCTCGAGCCGCGCGGAGGACGCATGGCCGGGCTCGATCGTGACGGCGCGCATAGTGATCCGACAGCGGCGGCGCCGTGATGTTCAGCTAAGCTTCCCGCGCCTTGTCGTCGCAAACCCACCTGCTGAAGGGACTGACCTGGGTCGGCGTGTCGATCCTGGTCTGGGTTCCTCTCTTCCCGGTCGCCAAGCGCGTGCTGCCCTTCGTCGATGCGTTCTCCATGGGCAGCGTGCGCTACGCGCTCGGCATCGTGCTCCTCGTCGCGCTCCTCGTCGCGGTCGAAGGCGGCCGCGCGCTCGACTACGAGGGCCGGTTCCTGACGGCCGCGCTGTTCGGCCTGATCGGCATCACCGGCTTCAACGCCTTCGTCTGGTACGGCCTGAGCTTCACCCGGCCCGAGCACGCCTCGATCATCATGGCGACGCAAACGCCGCTCATCGCGATCGTCCTGTGGCTGACCCGCGGCCTGCGGCCGGCCGGTTTCACGCTCGGCTGCATCGCGGTCGCTTTTGCCGGCGTGTTGATGGTCGTGACCAAGGGCGATCCGGCAGCCGCGTTCCGAAGCGCTGCCGGGTCTTCCGTGCTGATCGGCGACCTGCTCGTCTTCCTGGGCGCGCTTTCCTGGATCGTCTACACGCTCGCCTCGGCGCGCTTTGCGCGCTGGTCGCCGCTGCGCTGGACCGTGCTGACCTGCATACCGGGGACCGTGGGGCTCTTTGTCGTCAACTATCTTGCGATCGAGGCGGGGCTGTCCAGCCTTCCCAGCCTGTCCACGCTCGGCTCGATCTCCTGGCAGATCGCCTACTTCGCGATCGGCACCGTGGTGCTCGGCGTACTCGGCTTCAACTTCTCGGTGAAGTACCTCGGGCCGCTCAACACCCTGCTCAGCCTCAACCTCGTGCCGGTCGGCGTGTTCGCCATCGAAGCCGCGCTCGGCCAGACATTCACGGCGGTCGAGCTCGCGGGCGGCGCGCTCGTCGTGGGCGCGCTCGCGGCGAATAACTTGTACTTGCGGCGGGTGGGCGCGCGGACTTAGCTAGCGCACCGGAATCAGCGTGAGCGTTCGGTGCGGCTCGGATTCGAGCGTCGAGCGCGCGGCGTGCATCGGGATGTACTCGTTCTTCGCCCAGGCCCGGGCGAAGGCGTCGTAGTGCGGCGAGAGCAGGTTGCCGGACTGCCCGCCCGAGTGGATGTAGAGCGACTTCTCGGGATCGGACAGGTCGTAGATCGCGCGCAGGCTCGGCGCATGCCGGTTGGCAAAGGGCTCGGCCTCGTCGTTCAGGTTGTTGCGCCCGACGTTGACGGTGTAGGGGTCGCCGGGCGAAGGCACGCGGATGTCGAAGAGCCTGGCGAGCAGCGGCTGGCGGCCGAAGGGCCGATGCTCGCTGCGCGCGACGTGCGCCTCACCCCAGCGCCAGCGCGCCAGGTCGGCGCCGTAGCGGCGCTTGAGATCGGCGAGCGCGGCCTCGAGCGACAAGGCGAGCGCTTCCTCGCAGTTTTCCACCGCGGGCGTGCGCGTGTCGTCGCACCAGCGAGCATAGGCCGGGTCGCCCGAGAGCACGCGCGAGACGAACACGGCGCGCGACAGCCAGTTGGCGCGAAAAGCGTCGCCCAGCTCATCGGCGTAGATCGCGCGCGCGAGCTCGCGCCACCAGCCCCAGGCGATGACGGGCTCGGGCCGGTCGATCGCCATCGTGCCGTCCCATTTGGAGAGGAGCGCGAGCGCCTTTCTCGCCTCCTCGCTCCGCGGGCGCGTGGCGAGGAGCCTGGGCAGCAGCTCGCGCATGGCCAAGGACACCGTGTCGGCCTGGATGCGCGCGACGCTTTGAACCGTGTGCTTTGGCTGCGCATCGAGCAGCGCCTGGATCCGGTCGGCCCGGTAGGGCGGCTGCCATTCGGAGGTGATGTAGAACGGGTAGTTGGGCGGCGTGATGCGGTGATTCGCCGTCACCACGACGCCGGTCGCGGGGTTGGCGATGCGGGGCAGCTGCTCGAACGGGAGGTAGCCGTCCCAGTCGTACTTGTCGAGCCAGCCCGGCGCCGGCGCCTGGCCCTTCAGGTCGTTGGCCGGCTTGCGGATCGGCACGCGCCCCGCGGCGACAAAGCCGATATTGCCGTCCACGTCCGCATAGACCATGTTTTGCTGCGGCGACTGGAAGTCGCGGGCCGCGGCGGTGAAGCTCTCCCAGTCGCGCGCGCGGGCGATCTTGATCGCGGCCTGCGCCGTGCGGTCGTCGGGCGCGAGCGCGGTCCACGCAAAAGCGAGCACGTAGCCGCGCGGCGTGAGCTCCTGCGCGGGCCGCATCACGTCCGAAATGATCGGGCCGTGGCGCGAGAGGCGCACGCGCAGCGTCTCGGTCTCGCCGCCCTTGACGCGGATTCTCTCTTCGACCGTCTCGAAGGCGCGCGGGCCCTCGGGCGCGATATAGCCGCCGGCGCTGTCGAGCTTCTCCAGGTACAGGTCCTGGACGTCGGGACCGGTATTGGTGAAGCCCCAGGCGATGCGATCGTTCCGGCCGAGAATGACGCCGGGCACGCCCGGCAGCGTGGCGCCGATCACGTTGATCCCCGGCGCGGACAGCTGCGCGAAATACCAGACCGGCGGCGCGGTCAGCCCGAGATGCGGATCGTTGGCGAGAAGCGGCTTTCCGCTTTGCGTGCGCGATCCGGCGAGCACCCAGTTGTTGGAGCCGTTGCCTTCCTTGCTTTCCAGGAGTTCAGGCAGCGGACCTGAGGGCGCTCTCGCGATTCGCACGGCGTCGCGCTCGAGCGTGCTGTAGAACTCCTTGAGATCGGGAAGGGCGGGCGGTGACTCGCCGGGGTACGGCGAGACGAATTGCTGGATGCGCTCGGTCGGGAGCGTGCGCGCAAGGCGCAGGCGCAGGAGCTCGCTCCGCCAGTTGCCGCCCAGGTCCCAGGCCATCATCTTGATCCAGGCGATCGAATCGGCGGGCGACCACGGCTCGGGACGCGTGCCGGTGAGGAGGAATTCCGGCGGCAGCATCGGATCGGCGGCGAGATAGGCATTGACGCCCGCGGCGTAGGCCTCGAGCAGCTTGCGCGTCTCGGCATCGAGCGTCTTCAGGTTGGCTTCCGCGGCGCGGCGCACACCGAGCGTGCGCAGGAACCGGTCGGTCTCGAGGCCGCCCGCGCCCACGACCTCCGAAAGGCGCCCCGCCGCGATGCGCCGGTTCATTTCCATCTGCCACAGGCGGTCCTGCGCGTGCGCGTAGCCGAGCGCGTAGCTCGCATCCTCGAGGTTCTCGGCGAAGATGTGCGGGATGCCGTAACGGTCGCGCAGCACCTCGACCGGCTTGGCGATGCCCGCCAGCTTTACTTCACCCTCGGTTTTCGGCAGCGACAGCCGTAGAACCCCGTAGCCGCCGAGCGCAACCAGCGCGAGCAAGGCCACCGCGACCAGGCCCAGCAAGCCGAAGAAACGAAAAATTCGTCGCATTCGCGTGAAGAATACCCGCTCCCTGGGTCAACCCGCTTATGCCGCAGTGCGTCATTTCTGCTATAAAACGCTTCGCACCGACAGGAGGCAGATGCTCTATAGCCTGTACGAGACGCAGCACACGATCCTTCAACCCTGGCGCTTTGCCGCCGAGGCGACGCGCGGCTGGTTCGCACATCCCTTCAGCCCGCTCAGCTACTCGCCGCTCGCGCGCCGCATCGCCGCGGCGAACGACCTTTTCCTGCGTGTCACTCACCGCTACGAGAAGCCGGCGTGGAATATTCCGGGGGTAGAGATCGAGGTTGCGCTCGACAAGCCCTTTTGCCGCCTGATCCATTTCAGGCAGGCCGGGGAGGGCAAGAAGAAAGTGCTGCTGGTCGCGCCGCTCTCGGGGCACCACGCGACGCTGCTGCGCGACACGGCGCGATCGATGATCGCCGAGCACGATGTCTGGGTGACCGACTGGGTGGATGCGAAGCAGGTGCCGATCAGCGCGGGGCCGTTCCATCTTGCCGACTACGTGGACTACATCCGCGAGTTCATCCGGCTCGTGGGCGATCCGGTGAGCGTGATCTCGGTGTGCCAGCCGACCGTTCCGGTGCTGTGCGCGATCGCCCTCATGGCGCAGGACGGCGAGTCGCCGACGCCGCGCGCGATGGTGATGATGGGCGGGCCGATCGACGCGCGGCGCAGCCCGACCGCGGTCAACAACCTGGCGATGCAGAAGCCCTATTCGTGGTTCGAGCGCCACGTCATCGAGCGCGTGCCGCAGAAATATCCGGGCTTCATGCGGCGCGTGTACCCGGGCTTCCTGCAGCACCTCGGCTTCGTGGCGATGAATCCGGCGCGCCACCTGACCGCGCACTGGGATTACTTCAAGCATCTGCTCGGCGGGGACGACGATTCGGCCGAGAAGCATCGCGACTTCTACGACGAGTACAACGCGGTGATCGACCTGCCCGCGGAGTACTACCTGGATACGATCAAGGCAGTGTTCCAGGATTTCGCGCTGCCCAAGGGGCGCCTGTTCGTGCGCGAGCGGCTGGTGCGCCCGCAGGCGATCCGGGACACGGCGCTCCTCACCATCGAAGGCGAGCTCGACGACATCTCGGGCAACGGCCAGACCGAGGCGGCGCACCTGCTGTGCCTGTCGATCCCGCGCGAGCGGCGCGAGCATTTCATGGCGCCCGGCGCCGGGCACTACGGCATCTTCTCCGGGCGGCGCTGGCGCGAGGGGGTTTACCCGCGCGTGCGCGACTTCATCGCCAGGAACGCCTAGAGCTCGTAGGTCGAGCCTTCTTTTTCCATCACCGTTTTCTCCACCAGTTCGCGCGAGAGGTGCGGCGCGAAGAGCTCGATGAAGTCGTACGAGTAGCGGCGCAAGTAGGCGCCGCGCTTGATGCCGAGCCGCGTCATCGAGGAGGGAAAAAGATGCGAGGCGTCGAGCGCGCGAAGGTGGCGGTCCCGCTTGTCGTCGAACGCCATCTTGCCCAGGATGCCGACGCCGAGGCCGAGCTCCACGTAGGTCTTGATCACGTCGGCGTCGAACGCGGTGAGCACGACGTTGGGCTTGAGGCCCCGCTGCTCGAAGGCGCGGTTGACGAGCGAGCGATTTGCGTAGGCGAAGTCGTAGGTGACGATCGGAAAGCGCGCGACCGCCTCCAGGGTGAGCGGCGCTGACTTGAGCAGCGGGTGCCGCGCCGGCACCACGACGCAGCGGTTCCACTGGTAGCAGGGCAGGGCGACGAGCGCGGGATGCTCGGCGATCGCCTCGGTCGCGACGCAGAAGTCGGCCTCGCCGGTGGCAACATGCTCGCAGATCTGCGTCGGGTTGCCCTGGTGGATGACGATCTGCACGTCCGGATACCGGCGCTTGAAGGCGGCCACGGCCTTGGGCAGCGCATAGCGCGCCTGCGTATGGGTGGCCGCGATCGTGAGCGTGCCGAGCGTCTCGTTGGCGAACTCCTCCCCGGCCCGTTTCAGATTGGCGGCCTCCGCCAGGAGCCGCTCGGCGATGGCGAGGACCGCCCGGCCGGGCTCGGTGACCCCCACCAGCCGCTTGCCGTTACGAACGAAGATCTCGATCCCCAGCTCATCCTCCAAGGCCTTGATCTGCTTGCTGATTCCTGGCTGGGAAGTGAAGAGCGCCTCGGCCGCCGAAGACACGTTCAGGTCCCGGCGCGCCACTTCCGACAGATAGCGAAGCTGCTGGAGTTTCATAATGCCAAGTAGATATAAAAGAGTAACACATTAGTCTTTGTGGGTATAAAGCCCCGGCGTAGCATGGCCTGACCCATGTACCGCTACGACGCCATCGACCAACGCATGGTCGACGAACGGGTCGCCCAGTTCCGCGACCAGACGCGCCGCTTCCTCGCGGGCAGGCTCTCGGAGGACGACTTCAAGGCGCTGCGCTTGCGGAACGGCCTTTATATCCAGCGCTATGCGCCCATGCTGCGCATCGCCATTCCGTACGGCCTCCTCTCCTCGAGGCAACTGAGAAAGCTCTCCGACATCGCGCGGCGCTACGACCGGGCCTATGGCCACTTTTCGACGCGCCAGAACCTGCAGCTCAACTGGCCGAAGCTCGAGGACGTGCCCGAGATCCTCGCTGAGCTCGCCACGGTGCAGCTGCACGCGATCCAGACCTCGGGCAACTGCGTGAGGAACGTGACCACCGACCACTTCGCCGGCGTGGCGAAGGATGAGATCGTCGATTCCCACGTCTGGTGCGAGCTCATCCGCCAGTGGTCGACCTTCAACCCCGAGTTCAGCTACCTGCCGCGCAAGTTCAAGATCGCGGTGAATGGCGCCGCCGCCGACCGCTGCGCGACCTTGGTCCATGACATCGGGCTTCATGCCGTCAAGAATTCCGAGAACGAAATCGGTTTCAGGGTGATCGTCGGCGGCGGGCTGGGACGCACCCCGATCGTCGGCCACGTCATCCGCGAGTTCCTGCCCTGGCGCCACCTGCTCACCTATCTGGACGCGATCCTGCGCGTCTACAACCGCTTCGGACGGCGCGACAACCTCTGGAAAGCGAGGATCAAGATCCTCGTGAAGGAGCGCGGTCCGGAGAAGTTCCGCGACGAGGTCGAGGCCGAGTGGGCGCATCTCAAGGAGGGCCCGGCGACCTTGACCGCGGAAGAGGTCGCGCGTGTCGAGTCGCGCTTTACGCGCCCGCAGTACGAGACGCTCGCCGACATCCGCTACCCCGGGATTCCGGGGCCGTTTACGGCCTGGAGGAAGCGCAACGTCCACCCGCACAAGCAGTCGGGCTACGCCGCGGTGAGCGTGTCGCTCAAAAAAACGGGCGTGCCGCCGGGCGATGTGACCTCCGAGCAGATGGAGCGGATCGCCGATCTCGCCGACCACTACTCGTTTGGCGAGCTGCGCGTCACGCACGAGCAGAACCTCGTGCTTGCCGACGTGCGCCAGGCCGAGCTGCACGGGCTGTGGCAGGAGCTTCGATCCCTCGGCCTCGCGACGCCGAACATCGGCCTCCTCACCAACATCATTTCCTGCCCGGGCGGCGACTTCTGCTCTCTGGCGAACGCAAAATCGATTCCCGTCGCTGAAGCGATCCAGCGGCGCTTCGACGACCTCGACTACCTGCACGACATCGGCGAGCTCGACCTCAACATCTCCGGCTGCATGAACGCCTGCGGCCATCATCACGTCGGGCACATCGGCATCCTCGGCGTCGACAAGAACGGCGAGGAGTGGTACCAGGTCGAGATCGGCGGCAATCAATCCCCCGCCAGGCTCGGCAAGGTGATCGGCCCGTCCTTCGCGCGCGCCGAAGTGCCCGGCGTGATCGAGAAGCTGATCGAGACCTACCTCGCCGAGCGCGACAGCGACGCCGAGCGCTTCGTCGACGTCGTGCACCGCATCGGCCTGGAGCCTTTCAAGAGGAACGTCTATGCCCGTCCTGATCAAGCACCGGCGCCTCGCCGAGAGCTCGCCGCCGCCTGACCTCGTGCTCGAGCCGACCGACGATCCGGCGCTCGTCGCCGCCTCGCTCGGCCAGGCGCGCGTGGTCGCGGTGCGCTTTCCGAAGTTTGGCGACGGACGCGGTTTCTCGCTCGCGCGCCTCCTGCGCGAGCGCTACGGCTACAAGGGCGAGCTGCGGGCGATCGGCGCGGTCGGCCGCGATCATCTCCGCTCCATGGCGCAGTGCGGCTTCGACGCTTTCGAGCTGCGCGCGGGCGAGGATCCGCAGGAGGCGCTCGCCGGCTTTGGCGACTTCAGCGAGTCCTATCAGTCGAGCACCGCGCAGCCGCTGCCGCTCTTTCGGCGCCGCGCCGCCTGAGATGACGGGCACCGTTTACCTCGTCGGCGCTGGACCCGGGGCGGCGGACCTGCTCACCCTTCGCGCCGCGCGCCTGCTCGAGCGCGCCGACGTCCTGTTTCATGATGCTTTGGTCTCGCGGGAGGTTCTTGCTCTCGCTTCGCGTGCCGCCAAAGTCGAAGTCGGAAAGCGCTCCGGCAAGCTCTCCACCGCTCAGCACTTCATCAACAAGCGCCTGGTGGATGCGGCCCGCAAGCACGAGGTGGTCGTGCGCCTGAAGGGGGGCGACCCCCTGCTCTTCGGCCGTGCTCACGAAGAAATGGCTTTCCTGAAGGAGAACGGGATTGCGTTCGAGATCGTTCCCGGCGTCACGGCCGCGCTCGCGGCGGCAGCGGAATTGAGGACGTCGCTCACCCGGCGCGGCTTGTCCCGCTCGGTTGCCTTCCTGACGACGCGCGCCGCCCCGGGCGAAGCGCCGAACGATTGGCTGCGGACCGCCGTCGCGGCCGACACGGTCGCGATCTACATGGGCGCCGGCGAAGCCGACTCGATCCGGCGCGACCTGCTCGCCGCCGGCAAGCCCGCCGCGACGCCGGTCGCGGTGGTCGAGAACGCCTCTCTGCCCGAGGCGAGCTTCGACTTCGGCACCCTCGATCGCCTGCCCGAGATCGCGGCCCGCGGCTCGGGCGGACCCTCGCTCATCCTGCTCGGCGAAGTCTTCGCCGATGCGGCGATAATCCGCGCATGGCCGAGCGCGCGATCGTCCTCTTTGCCCACGGCGCCCGTGATCCCGATTGGGCGCGGCCGTTCCGGCGCCTTGCGCTAGAGCTCGCCGAGCGCGCGCCCGGCGAGCGCATCGCGCTCGCGTTCCTCGAATTGATGCACCCTTCGCTCAGCGAATGCATCGGCACGCTTTACGCCGAAGGCGTGCGGCGCTTCCGGGTCGTCCCGGTGTTCTTCGGCGCCGGCAGCCATCTCAAGGAAGACCTGCCCAACCTCGCCGAAAGCATCCGCAGCAGCTACAAGGACCTTGAGATCCGTCTCGACCCGCCTGTGGGAGAGCAGCCGGAAGTCATCTCGGCGCTCGCCCGGGCTATTTCGGGAGGCTGACGTTGTAGCGGTCCGCGTGACTTCCGACTGCAGTCCGCTATGGCAGCATCCCGCTCGTACTTCCACGACCGAGAGGAGACCGTCATGAGGAAAACGTTCACCGCCGGCGCGATCGCCGCTGTTCTTGTCGCGGGCGCCGCCCTAGCCGACGAGCAGGTGATGCTGAATCCCGGCGACATCAAATGGGGAGATGCGCCGCCCTCGCTGCCCAAAGGCGCCAAGCTTGCCGTGCTGAACGGCGACCCCAGCAAGCCCGGGCCGTTCACCATCCGCCTCAAGGCGCCCGCCAACTACAGGATTGCGCCGCACTGGCATTCGCAGACCGAGAACCTGACCATCATCTCAGGCACCCTCTACCTGGGCATGGGCGACAAAGCGGACACGAAGGCCGCGCATGCGCTCAAAGCCGGCGGCTATCACTATCTGCCCGCAAAGCAGCACCACTATGCGTTCAGCAAGGGTCCGACCATCATCCAGGTGAGCGGCGAGGGCCCCTTCGACATCCATTACGTCGACGCCAATCTGGCGGGCGCGAAGAAGGCGCAGTAGCGGTCAGGAAGGTCAGGGCAGTCCGTTGCGGACGTGCGCCCGAAAGGGCGCGCGCCGCGAGAGCGTCTCGTAGTAGGCCTCGACCGCCGGATAGTGCGGGCGCTCGAAGTTGAGATGAAACCACCGGTTGACGACGAGGCCGACCGGGATGTCGCCGACGGTGAAGGTTTCGCCGGTGACGTACGGGCCGGTGCCCTGCAGATGCTCCTCGAGCTGGCCGACTTCTTTCGTGATCTGCGCCCGGCCGCGCTCGACGAACCAGGGATGGTTCCAGGGCGGCTCGTTCAGCATGCCGCCGAGGAACGCGCCCCTGAGCGAGATCGAAGTTTCGTAATTCGCCCAATCCATCCACTGTTCGGCGCGTGCGCGTGCCACGAGGTCGGTCGGATATAACGGCGAGCCGGGCGCGTACTTGCTCGCGAGGTAGCGCACGATCGTGTTGGATTCGCGCAGCAGGACATCGCCGTCGATCACCGCGGGGACGAGGCCGATCGGATTGACCGCGCGGAACTCGGCATCCGTGGTCGGCCGGTAGCCGCGGCCCCAATCCTCGCGCTGAAAATCGAGCCCCAGCTCGCCGCACGTCCACAGCACCTTGCGGACGTTGAACGAATTCGCCCTGCCGAGGATCCGGATCATCCCCGGCGCCGCCACCGCTTGCGCATTTGCTAGTCCTTGCGCAGCTGCGAGAGCCAGTGCTCCATCTGGCGCCCGGCGGCTTCGCGTCCGCCGAGGCCGAAGGAGAGCGCCACCGCGACCGCGACCGCGCCGAGCGTCAGGCCGAAGGCGAGGTTGACGATGTCGTCGGCGATGCCCATGGCGCGCAGGCCCATGGCGATGACCAGGCCGAGGATGGCGACGCGCGCGAGGCGCGCCACGCCGGTCTTCTTCTCGCCGCTCGCGCGGTGGATCGCCTCGTAGGCGAGGTTGGCGAGCCAGAAGCCGATCGCGAGGATCGCGCCGCCGAGCAGGATCTCGCCGCCGAACTTGATGAACATGCTGACGAGGTCGCGCACCTGGGTGAACTCCAGGCGATTGGCGGCTTCCACCGTGGCGAAGAGCATCGCGAAGAAAAGCGCGACCCCGCGCACGAGCGTCGTGGGCTTGAAGCTGCCCGCGAAGGCCGCGCTCATGCCGATCTTCTCGGGCACCGCATCCAGCCCCATGCCGGCGAGCAGGCGCGCGAGCACGTCGGCGGCGAACTTGGCGACATACCAGGTGACCACGAGGATCAACGCCGCGGCCACGAGGTTCGGCACCGCCGCGAGCAGCCGCTGCAGCATGTCGGTCGCGGGCTTGGAGACCGCCTCGATCTTGAGCGCGTCGAACGCGGCGATCAGCGTCGGCACGAACACGACGATGAAGACGATCGTGCCGGCGAGGCGCGAGAGCTTGACCGCGTCGGCGAGCCCGATCCTCGAGCCCATCCGGTCGACGCCGGCGGCCGAAAGGATGTTCGTCACCAGGCCGCTCAGCACCCGCGCGACCAGCCAGCCCACGAAGCCGATGACGGCCGCGCCGAAGATGTTCGGAATCATGTCGAGGAACTTGCCGAGCATGCCCTGCACCGGCTCGAGCAGGCCGCGCAGGTCGAACGCCGCGAGCACGCTCGGCACGAAAAGGAGGATCACCAGCCAGAAGAGCACGTTGCCGACGGTCTTGCTCATCGGCTCCATGCCGGCTTCCTCGGAGAGCCGTGCGCCGATCTTGCTCGCGGCGAGCGCGCGCACGACGAGCGCCTGCAGGAGCGTGGCGACGAGCCAGGCGATGATCACGAGGATGGTGCCGGCGACAAGGCGCGGCGCGTAGCCGACGATGCCCGTCACCATCTGCGCGAACGGGTTCGAGATGCGATCCAGGTGCAGCGAGTCGAACACCGCGACCAGCGTCACCAGGATGATCAGCCAGAACACGCCCACCGCGATGCCGTTCTCGACGGATACCTTCTGGCCGGTCGAGTCCGAGATGCGGTCGTCGACCTTTAGCAGGCGCAGCAGGCGGCGCGCCGCGGCGCGCACGATGACCGCGATCAGCCAGCCGACCGCGATGATGGCGAGCGCCCCGAAGATCGCGGGAAGCTGACCGCCGAGCGTGGATTGCAGCGAGTTTGCGAGAACCGAGAAGTCCATGGTGCCTCCCTTTAAGGCGTTTTTTTTACGCCCGCCTTCGGAACGCGAGCCACAGCGCGTACAGCGCCAGGAGCGCGAACCACGCGAGCGACCACTCGGCGATGGAGAGGCCGAGGAGCTTCCAGTGTACCTCCGCGCACTGCCCGGAGCCCGCGAAGAGTTTCTCGAGGGTGCGCTGCAGGGGCAGGTTCTTCAGCATGAAGAAGAGGTCCGGCCCGCAGGCGGGCACCTTGTCGGCGGGCAGGTGCTGCAGCCAGACCTGGCGGCCCGCGACCGCCGCCCCGCCCAGCGCCGCCGCCAGTGCGGCGATGCAATAAGCATTTTTTGCAAGCCTTTTCGGCGGGTTATGCAAGGCCAGGGCGGCAAAGATCAAGAGAACAAGGAAATAGAAGCCGCGCTGCACGAGGCAGAGCGGGCAGGGGTCCTGGTCCTGGAAGTACTGGAGGTAGTAGCCGAAGGCGAGGAGCCCGGCGGCGGCGAGCGCCGGCAGCGCGAAGAGGAATCGGTCGTTTTTCAGGGTCATTTGAGCAGGAGACGCGTCGCCTGGGCGGCGATTTCATCGAGCGAGAGCCGCCCGCCCGGACGGTACCACTGCGCCGACCAGTTCACCGCGCCGAGCACGAGAAGGCGCGCGAGCTGCGCATCGCCGGCCACGCGGCCTGCCCCCTCCAGCTCGTCGAGCACCTTCTGCCAGAGCGCGTCATAGCGGTCCTTCATTTCGATCACGCGCCGCCGGTTGGCCGGCGTGAGCGCGCGCCATTCGTAGAGCATGACGGGAATGAAATCGTTCCCTTCCTCGAGGATCGTGCCGAGGTGGGCGCGAATGAGGCGGCGGAATTTCTCCTCGGGCTCGATGCGCGCGGCGAGCACCGCCTCCGAGCGGCGCAGGCCCTCGGCGAGGCCCTGCTCCATCACCGCGAGCAGCATCTCCTGCTTGCTCGGGAAATGATAGAAGGGGCTGCCCGAATGCATGCCTGCCGCGCCCGAGATGTCGCGGATCGTCGTGCCGTCGAACCCCTTCTCGCGGAAAAGGCGCGCGCACACGCGCAGCAGGTCCTCGCGGCGATTTCCGTTCTGGGATCTTTTCCTAGGAGGTTTTTTCACGAGCAAGACGCGGCAGATTCTCCGGCGCGTCGATTTCCATTCGCAGCAGCTGCGCGGCGACGTTCTTGCCCAGGTTGTCCATGCGGATCGAGCGCGCGGCGCCGCCCTGCAGCGCGCCGTTCAGCACGATTTTCAGCGCGAGGAGGTTGTCGAGCGGCCAGAGCTCGACCGGCCCGGTCGCCATCGCGCCGAAATGGCGCGCGAGCTTCTCCCTGGTCACTTCGCGCTTGAGCACCGCGTAGGTCTCGGCGTCGAAGGCGAAGAGGCCGATGTCCGCCCGGTCGGCCTTGTCCCCCGAGCGCGCGTGCGCGATTTTCCAGAGAGGCACTCGCATCAGACGTTTTCGACTTCGATTGTTACTTTTGTTTCCACCAGGTCTCTTTTCACCAGCGTGGGCCAAATGCCGAGCAACTCCTTCGCGGGTTGAACGCCCTTCAGGCTTCCGACGTACGGCGGCCCCGAGAGACCGAGCCAGGGGAAAAAGCGTCCGAAGCCGTCGGCAACCTTGCGATCCCGGGTGCGGATCGTCATGCGCAGGAAACATTCGTTCAGCTGGTCGCGGTAGGTCGGATCCGCGTTTTCGCCGAGGAGCGAGTTGTAGCCGACATATTCGACGTTCGTTTCCTCGACCGGCCAGTCGCGCTCCTTCACCCATGTGCGGACGACCTCGGCGGCCTTCTCGCACTTGGCGTAGGCCTCGGGCCAGGCGAAGCCGATCATGCCGGTGCCCATCCAGCCGTCGTGAAAGCCGGCGACGACCTTCAGCCGCTCCGGCCGCGCCGCGCCCGAGGCGCCCTTGACGCGCACCCGATCGTTGCCTTCGTCGTCGAACCGGAGCGTGCCCATGTCGAGGACGACGTCGGGCGAGAAATAGGCGTGCGGATTGTGCACTTCGTACAGGAGCTGCTGGCGCACGGTGTCGAAGGACACGCGGCCGCCCGTGCCCGGCGGCTTGGTGAGGAGCGCGGAGCCGTCGGCGCTTACTTCCGCGATCGGGTAGCCGAAGTTCGCGTAGTCGGGCACGCGCGCCCATTCGCCCGAGGAGCCGAAGTTGCCGCCCGAGCCCTGGCCCGAGCACTCGAGCAGGTGGCCGAGCGTGAGCCCGGCGGCGAGCCGGTCCCAGTCGTCCCATTGCCAGCCAAACTCGTGCGCGAGCGGCCCAAGCGTGAGCGCGGCGTCGGCGACGCGGCCGGTGAGGACGATGTCGGCGCCTTGCGCGAGCGCCTCCGCGATCGGCTGCGCGCCGAGGTAGGCGTTGGCGAAGAGCAGCTTCTCGCGCACCCCCCCGATGTCGGCGCCCGTATCCATGTGCGCGAGCGGCTCGCCTGCGCTTCCCAGCTCGTCGATGCGCTCGAGCACCGAGTCGCCGGTGATCGTGGCGATCCTCGCGTTCCAGCCTTTCTCCTTGAAGACTTTGCCGATCGCAAGGCGCGCCCCTTCCGGGTTCAGGCCGCCCGCATTCAGGATGAACTTCACCTTGTGCTTTGCCGCGGCCGGCCAGAGATCGGCGAGCATCGGCACAGCGTCGCGCGCGTATCCCGCCGACCGGTCTTTCTGCCGGTCCTTCTGCAGGATGGCGAGCGTGAGCTCGGAGAGATGATCGGAGGCGATGTACTGCACGCCGCCGCGCTCGATCGAGGCGCGGATCGGATGCCACGAGTCGCCGTAGAAGCCGAGGCCGGCGCCGATGCGAACGGTTTTGCCCGCGCTGCTCATCGCGATTTCAGTCTAGTTACCGCGCAGTTGAAAAGCAATTGCTTGCTAAAATTTCGCGCAAGGGGAGGCGGGTTGGTCGAATTGCTCCAGCTGCTGGTTGCAGGCGTGTCGCTCGGCTGCGTGTACGCGCTGGTCGCGCTCGGCTTCGTGCTCATCTACAAGGCGACCGAGACGGTCAACTTCGCGCAGGGCGACCTGATGATGCTCGGCGCGTTCTTCGCGCTCACGGCGAGCGTGATGATGGGCTGGCCGTACTGGGCGACCATTCTTTTCGCCATCGCCTGCATGGCGGCGGTCGGCATGCTGATCGAGCGCCTTGTCCTGCGGCCGGTGCTGGGCCAGCCGGCGTTCACCGTGGTGATGATCACGATCGGCGTCGGCTACGTGCTGCGCGGCGCGGTGACGATGGTGCCCGGCTGGGGCACCGAGACCTACCAGATCCCGACGCCTTTCGCCGACGAAGTGTGGCGCCTGGGCGGCGTCATCCTGCCCGTGCAGCAGCTGATGGCGATCACCATGACGGCGGCGCTCTGCGCGGCGCTCTATTTCTTTTTCCGCCGCTCCAAGCTCGGCGTGGCGATGCAGGCGACCTCGCAGAACCAGCTCGCCGCCTACTACATGGGCATCCCGGTGCGGCGCGTGAACATGATGATCTGGGGCCTTTCGGCGGGCGTCGCCGCGTTCGCGGGGATCCTCCTCGCGCCGGTCACCTTCGTGCACTCGAACATGGGCTTCATCGGCCTGAAGGCGTTTCCGGCCGCGGTGGTGGGCGGGTTCGGCAGCGTCCCGGGCGCGATCGTCGGCGGCCTCATCATCGGCCTGGTCGAGGCGCTTGCCGGCTTCTACCTGCCGGAGGGCTTCAAGGATGTCGCCGCCTATGTGGTGGTTCTCGTCGTGCTCCTCGTCTGGCCCTCGGGAATCTTCGGCGATACCGGCAAGAAGAAAGTCTGATGCGCTTCATCTTCAAGACCGACTATGCGCAGGACATTCGCCTCTTCAAGCACGGCGGGCAGGTGTTCTGGTACGGCCTTCTCATGCTCGCGCTCCTCGCCGCGCCATGGTGGGCGGGCGAGTACGTGATGTCGCAGCTGCACTTCATCCTCATCTATTCGATCGTCGGCTTCGGGCTGATGATGCTGACGGGCTTTACCGGGCAGGTCTCGCTCGGCCATGCCGCGTTCCTCGCGGTGGGCGCCTACACCGAGGCGCTGCTGCAGGCGGCGGGCATGCCCTTCCTCGTTTCGATTACCTGCGCCGCGCTTTTTGCCGCGATCGCCGGGCTCATCGTCGGCCTGCCGGCCCTGCGGCTGAAGGGGATCTACCTCGCGATTGCGACGCTCGCCTTCAACGTGATCGTCGAGGAGATCATCACGCGCTGGCACGGCCTCACGGGCGGCAACGAAGGCAAGCACGTGAAGCCGGTGCAGCTTCTGGGCTGGACGCTCGACTCCGACGAGGCGTTCTACTACCTCTGCCTTGCGCTCACCGTGCTCTGCTGCCTCGCCTGCGTGAACCTGCTGCGCTCGCCCACGGGGCGGGCCTTCGTCGCCATCCGCGACTCGGAGATCTCGGCCTCCTGCATGGGAGTCAACCCTGCCCAGTACAAGACGCTCGCGTTCGCGTTTTCCGCGGCGCTGACCGGCGTCGGCGGCGCGCTCTACGCGCACAAGATCGCCTTCATCTCGCCCGAGCAGTTCACGCTTTTCCAGTCGATCGAGCTGATCACCATCGTCATCCTGGGCGGCATCGGGTTCCTGCACGGCGCGGTGCTGGGCGCGGCTTTCATCATCGTGCTGCCGCAGCTCCTCTCGATCGCCAAGGGCTATTTGCCCGAGGGGATGGCGCCCGGCGGCCTGCAGGCCGTCGTGTTCGGCCTCATCCTCATCCTTTTCATCATCTTCGAGCCGCTCGGCCTCTACGGGCGCTGGCTGAAGATCCGCACCTACTTCGAGCTCTTTCCCTTCTACCGCCGCGGCATGTTCAGGCGCCAGAAGAGCTACATGAAGTCGGAAAGGCTGCGATGAGTTTTTTCAAAGTCGACAATCTGGGAATTCGCTTCGGCGGCGTGGTCGCGGTGGACGGCGTGTCGTTCGAGGTGAAGCGCGGCGAAGTCTTCACGATCATCGGCCCCAACGGCGCGGGCAAGACGACGATCTTCAACCTGGTCGGCCTGATCTATCCCGCCACCTCCGGAAAGATCCTCTTCGAGGGCAGGGAGATCAACCATCTCTCGCCGCACCGCGTCGCGACCCTCGGCATCGCGCGCACCTTCCAGAACATCGAGCTCTTCGAGCATGCGACGGTGCTGCAGAACCTGCTCATCGGGCGGCACCGCCACCGCGCGAGCTCGCTCTGGCAGGACCTGCTCTTCACCGGCGCCGCCCGGCGCGCGGAGCTCGCGGCGCGCGAAGCGGTGGAGCGGGTGATCGATTTCCTCGACCTGGCCAAGGTCCGCGACAGCCTCGTCGCCGGCCTGCCCTACGGCGTGCGCAAGGTGGTCGAGCTCGGCCGCGCGCTCGCCACCGAGCCGCGGCTGCTGCTGCTCGACGAGCCGTCCTCGGGCTTGAATCCGGAGGAGACCGACGACATGGCGTTCTGGATCGAGGACATCAAGAAGCACCTCGGCATCACGGTGCTCATGGTCGAGCACGACATGAACCTCGTGTCGCGCGTCTCGGACCGCGTGCTGGCCTTGAACCTCGGCAAGCTGATCGCCGAAGGCACGCCGGCCGAAGTGCAGTCGCATCCGAAGGTGATCGAGGCTTACCTGGGCAAGGCGGCATGAGCGACACGATCCTGGAATTGAGCAACGTCGAGGCGAGCTACGGCCCGGTCCAGGCCCTGCGCGGAGTGAGCCTTTCGGTCACGAAGGGCCAGATCGTGACCGTGCTCGGCGCGAACGGCGCGGGCAAATCGACGATCCTCAAGACCATCTCCGGCATCATCGACCCGAGCAAGGGTCAGATCCGCTTCGGCGGCGAGGAGATCGGCGGCCGCAATCCGGACTGGATCGTGCGCCGCGGCATCGGGCACGCGCCCGAGGGACGCGAGGTGTTTCCCTTCCTTTCGGTCGAGGAAAACCTGCGGATGGGCGCCTACACGCGCAGCGACGCCGACGGCGTGGCGAAGGACGTCGAAATGGTTTACGGCTACTTTCCCATCCTGAAGGAGCGCGAGAAGCAGCAGGCGGGGCTCCTCTCCGGCGGCCAGCAGCAGATGCTGGCGATCGGCCGCGCGATGCTCTCGCGCCCGAAGCTCATGCTGATGGACGAGCCGAGCCTCGGCCTCTCGCCGCTCCTCACGCAGGAGATCTTCCGCATCATCGTGAGGATCAACCGCGAGCAGGGCGCGACGATCCTCCTCGTCGAGCAGAACGCCAACATGGCGCTCGAGGTGGGCGACCGGGGCTATGTCCTTGAGGTCGGCCGCATCGTCATGGAAGATACCTGCAAGCGGCTCGCGGAGAACAAGGACGTGCAGGAGTTCTATCTCGGCATGAAGGCGCACGGCGTTCGCGGGCAACGTCGATGGAAGAAGAAAAAGCAATGGCGATGAGTCCAAACGCAATCGATACCGTTCCCAAAATGTTCTGGCACGGGGTGCAGACGCGCTCCTCCGGAACGATCTTCCGGCAGAAGGAATTCGGCATCTGGAAGAGCGTCTCATGGGAGGCGCTCGGCCGCGCCGCGCGCGAGATCGGGATGGGGCTCGTCGCCCTGGGTTACGAGCCGGGCGAGGTGGTCTCCATCCTCTCCAACACCAACAAGGAATGGATGTGCGCGGACCTCGGCGCCCTCGGCGCGGCGGGCGTGGTGAATGGGATCTACCCCACCGACGCCGCTTCGCAGGTCGAATACCTGCTCGCCGATTCGGGCAGCGTGCACGTTTTTGTGGAGGACGACGAGCAGCTCGACAAGGTACTGGAAGTGCGCGCGCGCCTCACCCGGTTGCGCAAGATCATCGTCTTCGACATGGAAGGCCTGCACGAGCTCGCCGACCCGCAGGTGCTGAGCCTCGAGAAGCTGCGCGCGCTCGGCGCCGAGTACGACGCCGCGCATCCGGGCGAATGGGAACGGCGCATCGGCCTGCGCAAACCCGAGGATCTCGCCATCCTCGTCTACACCTCGGGCACCACCGGCAGGCCGAAGGGCGCCATGATCTCGCACGCGAACATCGTGCTCACCTGCGAGGCCTACCAGGCGGCCTTTCCACAAGGGCCGGAGGACGAGCGCATGGCGTTCCTGCCGCTCTGCCACATCGCGGAGCGGGTCGGCGGCGAATATCACGCGATCTACGCGGGCGCGGTGCTCAACTTCGTGGAAAAGCCGGAAACAGTGCCCGAGAACGTGCGCGAGATCGCGCCGACGGTGCTTACGGCAGTGCCGCGGGTGTGGGAGAAGTTCTACTCGGGCGTGCTGATCGGCCTCAAGCAGGCCGGATGGCTCCAGCAGTGGGCCTACAAGATCGCCATCGGCGTGGGCCTGCGCCGCGCGAAGCTGCGCGAGGAGGGCAAGGCTGTCCCCGCGGCGCTCCAGTTTGCCTTTTGGCTGGCGCGCCTTCTCGTGCTGAACAACGTGCGCAAGGTGATCGGCGTGCATCGCGCCAAAGTCCTCATCACCGGCGCGGCGCCCATCTCGCCCGAGCTCATCCGCTGGTACATGGCTTTGGGCCTCGAGATGTACGAGGTGTGGGGCCAGACCGAGTCCTGCGGCGCGGTGACCTCCAACATCGAAGGACGGATCAAGCCCGGCTCGATCGGGCCGCGCATGTCGCACGCCGAGGTGAAGGTGTCGGAGGAAGGCGAGCTGCTCGTGCGCGGCAAGACCGTCTTCATGGGCTATCTCAACCAGCCGGAGAAGACCGCCGAGACGCTGAAGGACGGCTGGCTGCACACGGGCGACGTCGGCCGGGTGGATGCCGAAGGCTACTTCTACATCACCGACCGCATGAAGGACATCATCATCACGGCGGGCGGCAAGAACATCACGCCTTCGGAGTTCGAGAACCAGCTCAAGTTCTCGCCCTTCATCACCGACGCCGTGGTGATCGGCGAGCGCCGGCCCTATCTCACCTCGCTCATCATGATCGACCACGAGAACGTCGAGCGCTATGCGCAGGACAATGCCATTCCGTTCTCGAATTTCGCGAGCCTGTGCCGCCGGCCCGAGATCCAGGCGCTGATCCAGCGCGAGGTCGACCGGGTGAACGAGCAGTTCGCACGCGTCGAGCAGGTGAAGAAATTCCGCCTCATCGAGCAGAAGCTGACGGCCGAGGACGAGGAGCTCACCCCGACCATGAAGCTCAAGCGAAAGCTCGTGAACGAGAAGTACAAGGGCCTCATCGAATCCATGTACGTAAAGGAAGCCGCCTGAAGGGTTTCGATCTCGACGCGCATGCCGCCGCGATCGAGCGCGACGGCTACACGGTCATTGCGGATTTTCTCGATAACGCGCGCCTCGCCGAGGTGCGGCGCGTGCTCGGCTACTACCTCGGCTCGCACGCCGGCCGCAACGATTTCGAGGGGCTGAAGACCGAGCGCGTCTACACGCTCGTCGCGCGCGCGCGGGTGTTCTGGGACATCGTGCTCGATGAGCGGGTGCTTGCGCTCTGCGCGCGGTTCCTCCTGCCCAACTTTCTTCTCACGGCGAGCCAGGCGATCTGCATCCGCCCGGGGGAGAAGGCGCAGGCCTTCCACCACGACGACCCGTTCTACACCGTGCCGCGACCCCGGCCGATGATCTCGTTTTCCACGATCGCGGCGGTCGACCCGTTCACGGACGAAAACGGCGCGACCGAGGTGATCGCCGGCAGTCATCTTTGGGGCGAGGACTGGCGCGAGCGCGTCGCGGGCGCGAGGCCGGTGAGGCTCACGATGCCGGCGGGCGCCTGCGTGCTCTTTTCCGGCACGACCGTGCACCGGGGCGGCGAGAACCGCAGCGGCGCCGAGCGCCTCGCCTTCTCCAACCAGTACTGCCAGCCCTGGGCGCGCCAGCAGGAGAATTTCCTGCTCGGCGTGCCGGCGGAAGTGGCGAGCCAGATGCCGCGTCGGCTGCAGGAGCTGCTCGGCTACTCGATCCATCCGCCCTTCATGGGCCAGCTCACCGCGAGCCATCCCGCCAAGGCGCTCGAACCCGGCTACGCCAACGCGGTGCGGGAGCAGGCGCGCGCGAGCGGCGCCAG
>Ga0310810_10001587_pt1 | contig 23982 bp, 18 predicted proteins | sample NCmetagenome_FD_207641 | JGI IMG/M metagenome (GOLD analysis project Ga0310810, IMG submission 207641) | Soil microbial communities from experimental microcosm in Duke University, North Carolina, United States - NC | ecosystem: Engineered > Artificial ecosystem > Soil microcosm > Unclassified ... | reverse complement strand
CAGAGAGATTATCTGCCTCCCGGCGCCCTCCGCTACTTGACGACGAACGTCGCGATCAGCGTTTCGTGATCCGAGTCGCGGGGCGCGGCGTTCTGGAATGCCCAGTAGGTTTTGCCCTGCGAATAGATCGGATTGTCGTTGGTGAAGTCGCGCGTGTCCGGTACCTGCACCGCCGCCAGGCTGAGCACCGAGCCGCGCGACGTCAGGATGTAATCGATTCGCTCGCTTCGCGTCATCATCGTCGCCACCGGGTTGTCGATGTAAGACGTGCGGCGTTCCGCGCCTGATGGCGTCGCCCAGGTGTCGTCATAGAGCGACGTGCCCGTGGACATCAGCCACTTCATCGCCGGCTCGCCGGGATCCGCGTTGAGGTCGCCGGTAATCACCCGATCCGTGCCGAGCGTTTCGGCCCACGCGGTCAACTGCTTCGCCTGATTCGTCCGGCACGTGATGTCGGTTGACGACGAGTACGACGAGAGGTGCGTATCGATCATCGTGACGTTACGGCCGTTGACGTTGACCGTGATCGAGATGGCCGCACGCTGTGGAATGTCTGCACCGGTGCAGACCGCGTACGCCATCGATGCGGTATTCAGAATCTGCAGGTGCGTGAAGATCGCGATGCCCTGAGCCGACGTCGAGTTGGTGTTCGCGTCGCTGCGAAAGAAATAGTTCCAGGTCTGTCCCGTGAGCGCCTGGAGCTCCGTCTTGTACTTGTTGGCGTCGGTCGTCCCCATGACCTCCTGCAACTGGATGACATCGGCGCCGGATGCCGCCATCCAGCGGGCCTGCAGCCACACCTTGCTCTGCTCTGTTCGCGTATCGGTCGACCGGCCCTTGTAGGTGTTCAATTGCATCACCTTCAACGTGACCGCGTTGCTCGGCACCGCTGACGCCCCGACCGTCACCTGGCCCGAACGCGTCACGCTGTTTCCGGCCTGGTCTCTCACCGTCACCGTGGCCGTGAACGTGCCGCCGCGCGTGTAGGCGTGCATCGCGTTCTGGCGCGAGGCCTCCGTGGTCTGCTGATAGCTGACGCCGGGTGAACCGTCACCGAAGTTCCACGTGTACGTCAGCGTGTCCGTTGATTCCGGTCCTGTCGCCGAGGCGGTGAACAGAATCGTCGCCGGCGCGGTCATCGCGCCCTGCAGGGATCCGATCCGGAAGCCATCGTCGCCGGCCTCGAACACCGGCGGGAGATTCGCCGGCGGCGGAATCGTCGTCTGCTGCGTTATCGTGTCACCGCTGGTCGATCCTCCGAGGATCGTCGTGTCGTTCTTCGGAGCGCCGGGCGCGGTTGAGGCGTATTTCACCGGCGACAGAACGATCTGATCGATCGAGAGGCCGTCCTCCCGGACCTGCACGCGGAGCGTGTGCATACCTGTCTCGGCGAAGTAAATCAGGTCACCCGGCGCCGAGCCATAGTAGTTGTCGTTCCAGCCCCAGCCGGAGACGCCGCAACCGCTGCAGTCTTCTACGGTGTAGACCGTTGAAGCCGTGGTGCCGATGCGGAAGCTCGAAGCACCGCTCGCGGTCACGCTGTCAGAGAACTGCACGTGGGCCGAGTCGTTGCCGTAGTAATCGCTCTGGGCCTTGCCGCGGATCCAGAGGCGATAGCCCACACCAGCAGCCGCGGGAAACTGCAGCTCGAAGTAGTCGGCCGGAGCGGCCGTCGCGGTGAGAATCTTTGCCGCACCCCGGTCGGGATTCGCGAGTCGCGCACCACCGGCGGCGCCGCTGTCCGCGACCACCTGCCAGTTGCCCGACACGGTCGCTTTGCTGGCAACGAGCAGGACATCGGCGGCCGGATCGATCGTCGACGTCGAGGTGGCAGTCGTTGTCTGCGAGACACTCGCGACCGTCGAGGTGCTGTCCGCGAGAATCACGGTGTCATTCTTCGCTGCGCCTGGTGCCACGGCCAGATAACTGACCGGCGACAGGACGATCTGATCGATCGACAGGCCGTCTTCTCTGACCTGCACGCGAACGGTGTGCACGCCCGACGACGCAAACGCGATCAGGTCGCCGGTCGCGGCGCCGTAATAGTTGTCGTTCCAGCCCCAGCCGGCAACGCCGCAGCCGCTGCAATCCTCGACGGTATAGGCTGTCGCCGATGTCGTGCCGATGCGGAATTGCGTCGCTCCTGAGGTGCTGACACTGTCCGAAAACTGCAGGTAGGCGGAATCGTTGCCCCAGTAGTTACTCTGCGCCTTGCCGCGAATCCACAACCGGTAGGCGACACCGGCGTCGGCTTGGAAATCCAGTTCGAAGTAATCCGTCGGCTGCGCCTTCGGCGTCAGGAGCTTCGCGGCGCCGTTGTCGGGATTCGCGAGGCGCTTCCCGTCAGCGGCGGTCGAATCGGCGACGAGCGACCAGTTTCCGAATGCCCTCGCACGCGAGGTGTGGAGGACGATGTCTGCGGACTGCGCATTGGCGTCGAGGACACCCCCGGCAAAGGCGAGACACAGCGCGACGACACACGAACAGATCGACAGCTTCACGAGCTTCTCCGGCGGCAATGAAAATGTGAACGGGTGCAGCGGCGGGGTGAATCGCCGTGCGCGCCAGAGAAGGCAACGGGAGTACCGATGGACCAGGAGGCGAGCTCGACTGCAGCGATCGAAGCTTTTCGCGGCTGTCGATAATGGCCGAGCTCGAATGGCGCGGCGCCGACGTCAGATCACTGGCGGATCGCTTACAGGATCGTCATCGAAGAGCGGCTCCTACAACAACGCGAACGTGGAGGGCCCACCTGAAAGTCGCCCTCTGCGCGACCGTGAACTCCATGAACTTCACGGCGCCTTGCAGGAGAAGCTACCCGCGTCGTTCGTGCTGCCGGTGCCGCTGTAGACGGCGACCTGCGGGTACGGGCAGAGGGGACGGGTCATGTCAACGCGGGTGCCGCTGACGCGGGCCGCGTCGATGCGTGCCGGCGCCTGGCTCGCTTCGCGCCAGCGCTCGAGGGCGGCAAACCAGTTGATCTGATTCGGGCCAGGACCACCGCCGCAGTGCTGCATCGCCGGTACCATGAACAGCCGTACGAAGTCGTCTTGCTTGCCGCCCATCTTCGTCAGCACGCTCTGGTAGTAGTCGATCGTGTTACCCGGTGAGATCGCGGTGTCGTTCCAGCCGTGATACAGCAGCAGCTTGCCGCCGCGCTGCTTGAACGCGCGCAGATCGGGATTGATGGCGTTGACCGGGCCCACCTTTTCATCCACGACCTTCAGGTCGCGATCCAGATCGAACGAGCGGGGATCCCAGTTCGCCTGGCCATAGGCAACCTGGAACGAGCCGACCGATACGCCGGGCGCCTGCTGACCGCCGATGTAGGCCGCCCACTGATATTCGCTGCCCGGCTCTTTTCCGGGAAAGACATACTGACCTGACGCCGTCTTTGCCGGCTGATACACGCGCTTCATCGCTGTGACTTGCGCGCCGGTCAGACAGGAATCGGTCTCCGCCGCCTTGCACTGCAGCGTCGCGACGTCGAATGCACATGCGCGCGGATTGCCGATCAGTCCGTCCTTGACGCCGTCCTTCGCGTCACAGGCGGCGATGGCCGCATCGCTCACCATCCGCAGCTTCGCCGCGGGCACGGCTTCCGCAGGATCGCGCAGGACCGGTGCGCTGACGGAGAGATCCCACGTGTGGAGGTGCGTCTGATAATTCGCCGGCGCGCCCGCGAGAATCGCGTCGAAGTCGTCCGGGTATTTCTGCGCCTCCATCAGACCCTGACGCCCACCCGTGGAACACCCATTCCAGTACGACAGCCGCGGCGCGCGCCCGTAATACTTGTTGATGAGCGCCTTCGCCTGCACCGTCATCTCGTGCACCGCGCGATACGCGAAGTCGGTGAGCTTCTCCGGGTGGTCGATCGCGAACGTTGCCGTGCCGCCGACATGACCCGTGTCGGTGGACGCCGTCGCGTAGCCCTCCTGGAGCGCGGTGGCCATCGCTGGATAACTGATGACGCCGGCCCATCCGCCGTTGCCGACGGCCTCGAACTTCCCGTTCCAGTTTTCAGCCGGCAGCCAGACCTCGATCTTGATGTCGGAATCGGGTGACGGCTTGAGCGTTGCCTCAACCCGGCAATATGCGCCGAGCATGACCCCGGCCTGTGCCTGGGCATTCGCGGGCACATTCGGAGGTTGACCCGCGCCGGTTGCAGGCGCGCGGCCGGCGGCGCGCCCAGGAACCGCTGCGCCGCGTCCACGGCCGGCCCCGCCACCGCGACCCGGCGGTGTGAAGGGGCCGGCCGGAACGAGCTCCGCGGTAGTGATGGAGGTATTGGGAAGCGAGAGGGTCTTCAGCCCTTCACACGGACCCGCATCCACCGCAAGACTGCCAGCCAGCATCAGCGCGTATACGGTCAACATGACGCGGGAACATACATCTCGAACCGCTGATGGTCAACCCGAACGCGACCGTTCTCGACACTCCCTTCGGTACTTCGCCCTTTGCCCTTCGAACTATGGGTACCGAGTGTGCAGCCTTCACAGGCGTGAGCCTCGATCGCAAGAAACACGACTTCGACGTGATGGAGCGCGTGCTTGGCGCGGTCCGGGATCACGATGTCGGCTCGCACACAGATGTGGTGAGCGTCGACATCAAACCCTGGACTGCAGGCGTGACCTCGTCAGTCGTCCAGCTCACGGTGGCCGGGGACCCACACCGCAACCGGAGCGAAGACGATCACTGACCGGTTCACCGGCCGCGCACCCGACAGCCGCTAACGCGGGGGCGGAGGCGCGCGCGTGAACAGGGACGGCGTCTTCAGATATTCCTGGTAGCGCTGCACGTCGAGATTGTTCTCGGTGCAGGAGTATTCACGGAGCCGCGTTCCATTGCGCAACATCAACGTCGTCCGCATGGTCCATGGCTTCGTGAAGACCTTCGGGTCGTCGATCGTGACTTCGTAGTTCATCTGGTCGCGATCGATCCGCGTGTAGCGCTCGGTGAGATGGAGCTGATCGCTGTGGAAGACGCCCGAGGCGAGCCATCCGCCTTCCTTGAAATTCGTCACGTCCACGACCAGCGTGTTGCCGTCCCAGTGGCCGACTGAATCGCCCATGTAGGTCGGCTCGACGTCCTCCGGATGACCGCGACCGTCGATCGGAATCGCGCGGAACTCGTAGAAATACTCGTACATGATCACGAGCTGCTGCGGTGTCTGCACGAACTGGATCGGAAACAATCCGACCGGCGTCATCCGTACCGACGATTGCAGTTGGCAGTACGTTGCCGGATCGTCGATCGATCGCCGGTTGAGATATTCCTGGGCCTTCGCGCGCGCCCAATCCTGGAACGGGACTGGTTCGCGTCCACCTGGAATCGGAATCGCGTCGCCTGCCGGTCGTGCGGCCGGGACGCCGGGCTGCTCGCCAGGACTATCGGCATCCCACGCCGTGCCTCGGCGGCTACTCGCCTGATACACGCCGGTCAGATCCGGCTTCCCTGCGGCGGTGCGCGGCGTCGGCACGATGGTCGGTGACTGCCGCTGCGCCAGCAGCATGCCTCCGGAGGCGAGCGCGAAGACGAGCGCGAGGCCTGCGCGTCGCACGTCGTACCTCACCGTGCCACCGGGGCGCCTTCACCAGTCCCCGCCGGCGGGCCGAAGAACAGCCGCTTGCCGCTGGCCAGCGTCGTTTCGCGCATGTGCATCAAGTTGCTGCCATCGCGGGCGCGCCAGCCAAAACCTTTGATTGTGTCGCCGACTTTCACGGTGACGTCACGCTGCCATCCGGTCCGCGCCAGCACGGTCGGCGGGTATCCTTCGAGGAGCCACGTCTCGGTCTTGCCATCCGCGGCCTTGACGTCGATCACGATATGCGCGTGCGGGTTGGTCCACTCGATCTTCGTGACCGTTCCGGTCAGCGTGAGCGGCTGGTTGACATCGAAGATGGCGCCGAACGAGTGATGCGCCAGCAGCGGCGTCACGAGGAACGCCAGCGCGGCAATCAGCGACAAGCGGACCGAAGAGGACGTGGGCATCCGGCCTCCTGAGGCACCCGGCGGCGAACACGCCGGGACCATGGCTACACGGGTTGTGCCGATACGCGCGGCGCCGCCAGGACCCGCTCGAGGATCAGCGCCGCGGGTCCGACCAGGAACAGCGCGTAGAACGGTGCGTAGACTACCTCATTCAGGCGCAGGATGGTCTCGACGATGGCTACCGAGGCCGCGACCAGATACTGCCCCCGCCGGTCTTGCACCGTCGTCTTCGGGTCCGTGATCATGAAGAAGATGAACAACTGGTACATCGGGCCGGTAATCGGAGCGACGGTGGCCAACCAGGGTGTTCCGGCGTAGGCGCTTCTGACGAACGACAGTGCCAGGAACGACAGCACGTAGGTAACGGAGATGTGCAGCCGGCCGACGCGCCAGACGATGAAGAAACCGAGGAGCCAGATCACAGCCATGGGCGCGACGACGTTGCCCCACTGGATGCTCAGGATCGACACGGTGTCGGGCGCCAGAAACAGCACCGCGCTCAACCCGAAATTCGACGGGTTCCACAGATGCCGGCCGCGCAGCCGCAGCACATACTTGGAGGTGATCGACAGCAGGCTGCACAGGACGTACGGCCACACGAACGGTGATCGCACCAGGATGCCGACGCTGATCCCGGTGATGTACGCGCTCACCGGATTCGCCCAGGCGCCGTACGTCAACCGTCCCATGATCAGTTCCGCGCCGATCGCGGCGGCAATCGCCACGCCCGTCCGTTCGTAGCTCTCGAGGATGCCGAACGACAGGTGTGCCGCGATCAGGATCGCGGTGATCAACAGCGGCGGAAGATAGCGGTTATCCAGCCGCATGTGGTTCCGTCACCTGATGCAGCGTATCGATGCGTGGGTGATCGATTGTCTGGCTCAGCCCCGATGGCCAGCGGATGATCGCGCGGTCGACAACGTCCACTGCGCCCAGACCGAAGTGGAGACGCCGCTGGTTCTCGGCGGCGAAGCCGCTCGCCGCCAGCACTTCCTGCGTCTGTCGGCGGCCGCCCCACTGCAGTTCGACGCGGGCACCGATCGCGCTGCGATTACTGCACCTCGGGCGGGTCTGCAGACCCGCCCCTGCGAGGCCCGCCCCGACAACCGAACCTAGGGGCGGGTCTGCGGACCCGCCGCCGGCGCCGCAGGCGCCGGTCAGATCGAAGGCAATCCAGTGCCGCCCGGGCGCAACGTCGTTGCGATACAGCAGCAGCGGGCCGCGCTGGTTGGCGACCAGCACATCGAGCACGCCGCGATTCCCAAGATCCGCCAAGGCGACGGCACGGCCGTCGTAGGTGTCAGACGCGCCAACGACCTGCGCAACCTCCGTAAATCGTCCCAGGCCGTCGTTCACCCACACGCGCTTGCGTTGATAGCCCGATAGACTCCGCCCCTTCATGTCGGGCCAGTTCTTCGCGTCGCCAATGATCGCGCTGTGGCCGACGGCAATCTCCGCGAAGTCATACCAGTAGCTGCTGCGCTCACCAGCCGACACGTAGCCGTTGGTGACGTAGAGATCCTGTGTGCCGTCGTTGTTCAAGTCGCCGAACTGCGCACCCCAGCTCCAGCCGCCAAGGTCAACGCCCAGGCTCGACGCGAGATTCTCGTAGGTGGAGGCACCCGGTCCGCCGCCCGCTGCCGGCGCGCCCGGCATCCACAGGTCGTTGCCCTGCACGAGGACACCTGGCTCCGAAATATTCGTCTTGTAGATAGCAAGACGCCCGTCGTTGAAGATGTCGCCGAAGGACGCATTCATGCCGCTCTTCGGTGTCATCCCGAGGCCGGTGTCGCGTCCCACCTCGACGAACCGGCGGCCGGCGTCGTTCGCGAACAATTCCGGCACACCGTAGTCGTTCGCGAGAAACAGATCGGGGTACCCGGTGCCGAGCAGATCACCTGCGGCAACGGCCAGCGTCCAGCGCCGCGAAGTAATGCCCATCCTCGCCGTCACGTCCTCGAACGTGCCATCACCGCGATTGCGCAGCAGGAACTTGCGCCCGCCGTTGTTCGCGTACTCGAAGCTCTCCGGCATGATCCGGGTCGTCGCCAGATGCCAGAGATCGATGTGCTCGTCGAAGTAACCGGTGATGAACAGATCCAGATGGCCGTCGCGGTCGTAATCGAGCCAGGTCGCGGCATTGGCATTGACCCACGGTGGCAAGCCGGCGCGTTCGGTCACGCGATCGAAGCCTTTGCCATCGCGATTGTGGAACAGCTCCGGCCGTCCGTACTTGTAGAGCAGCACATCCTCGTAGCCGTCGTTGTCGTAGTCGCCCCAGACGGCACCCATCGACACGCCGGTCCGATCGCGATTGACATCGGCAATGCCGAGCGATCCGGCAATGTCGACGAACGTGCCGTTACCCTGGTTGCGGTACAGCCGATTGAGTCCGCCTTCGCGGCTCGTCGTCACATAGAAGTCCTGCCAGCCGTCACGATCGAAATCGACGACGCTGACGGAGGCGCCGGTGGACGCGATCTGCGGCATGATGTGAGCGAGTTGCGGGTCGAAGGTCGGAGCCTCGTGGACGAAGTCGACTCCAGCCGCCCGATTGACTTGCTGCAGACGAAATCCGAACCGCGCGGTCGCGTCACCGCCGCCGGCTGTGGTACCCCTGCCTGCGGCCCGGCCGTTCAGCGCGTGCACGGCGAGCAGCGCTGCCACAAGTTGCAGCGTCCAGATCAGCCACCACACCCGGCGACGCGTCATCGCGACGAGTCCGATCGATGATCGGGCGGTGGCCGGAGGCTATCGAGGCCCTGAAGGAATCGGTCGGCGGAGACGTAGCGCGTGTGGAAGACATCCCAATCCGCCCGGTGCCGGCGGAACACCGGATCGTCTTCGAGTGCGAGTGAGGTCGAGGCTGCCTCGTACGTCGAGCGGGCATGCGTCGGCAGCGGCGTCACCGTCGTCGAATAGCCGGTGTTGTAATCGCCATCCTTTTCCCAGCCGTCACCGGCGAGCACGAAGTCGCGGCGCCAGCCGTCGCGGACAGCGGGCAACGCGGCGAACCGCAACTGCATCTCGTCGCCGGCGTTCATGATCACGTAACGATCGTCGACGTTCGCCAGCAGCTCCTTCACGTCGCCGAAGCGCGTGTAGTAGCCCTCGAGGTCGCGCCACCGGGCGGCCACGTTCGCTACTTTCGAATACTCCGGCGTTTCCGGCGCCTCGCCTCGCGGCGACACCGTCTGCGAGAAGCCGCGATACCGCAGCTCCGCGCCGGTCATCGGCGGCCGCTGCGTCTCGATCGGAACGTTGACGAGCGTCGCAAATCGCAGCGCGTCCCAGTAGATCTCCAGGTTCGTGCGCAGCCGAAGGCGGTGCGCGTTGCCGACTTTCTGCAACCCGATCACCATCGTCTTGTTCTTGCCCGCCGGGAACCCCAGGTCGTTGTCGATCGTCCGCCACGCACCAGACGCGTCCTGCGCCTCCAGCATCAGGCCACGGCTGCTGCTCGATCGCCGCTGACCGATCGCGACGTTGATACTGCTGTCGGTCGGATACACCCACCCCTGAGCGATCAACACGAGTTGCGCGTTGCGCGGCAGATCGTCGCCGAGATCGAATTCGACGGCGTGTTCGCGGGCGATGCCCTGATAGTCGCCGCGCGGGAACGTCGCCAGGTACCGTCCATCGGCTGCCGCAACGACTCCGGTCACGTCGCGGCCCTCGTCATCGCGCGCATTGGTCACCGGCCGTAACATCCGGACGGCGCGAACCGCCTTCACCTGCGGCGACATCGGCGAAAACCGCTCGTCGACGAACACCTCCGTGTCAGATGGATGGTCCACCGCAAGCAACGAGACGTGATCGAAGAAATGCGTTTCCCACAGCTCGGCGGTGATTCGCACGTCGTACGTGCCGTCGCGCGGAGCCAGCTGACTACCGCGAATGCGAATCCAGTCTTCGGTCTGCGCCGTGCCGGCGGTGTCCTGCGCGTTGATCCGCAGGCCGAGCGGCGAACGCCAGAGAAAATCGGTGACGAACACCATCTGATGTCCGTCCCACGTGAAGACCCACGGACACGATCCCTTCAGGCGCTGTTCGGCGACGACCACGTCATCGACGCCGACGTCGAACTCCGCCTGCGGCACGCCGTTCGGCCAGACGATACGGGCGACGTCGACCGCGGTGCGCTCACCCAGACCGAAGTGAGCCGGCAGTCCGGTCAGCACCTGCTTCTGTGTGAGCAGTCCGGCGCGGATCTGGACGTCGCCGCCGACGCCGAACGAGTTGATCCGCTGATCGCCCGCGGTCTCCTGCGCGTGCGCCGCTACGTTCTTCCAGTGATACGGCTTCTCACCCTTGCCGATGAAGCGGACTGGCTGGCCCGAGACGACGCCGGCAAGATCGAGACGCCCGTCTCCATTGAGATCGGCGATCCCGAATATCGGAGCCGCGATCGACGCGTTCAACGGAGCGAACGCGATTTGCTCATCCCCGAGCCACGCCTGCGCGCGCGCCGGCGATGACACGAGTAGATCGAGGGCGCCGTTGTTGTCGAGATCCGCGGCGAACAGCCGGAATGCGCCCGGTCCGGCCGACGCGTCAAGGCCGTTCCACGACGCCAGGACGCGGGTGCTCCACTTCCCATCGGTCAATGTGTGCGCAGTGATCCTGGCGTCCGCGCCGAGTGTCACAACATCGAGTCGGCCGTCGCCGGTGATGTCGGCAATCGTCACCGCGAGGGTCGGCCCGACATCGGGGATGGCCGGCGCGCGGCTGTACTCGCCGGCCTGACGATTCAGCAGCACGTGCATGCTGCCGCTCGCATCGACGAGGACGACGTCCGGATCGGCATCGCCGTCCACGTCACCCCACGCGAAGGCCCGCGCGGCGGACACGCTCGCAAACGTCTGCAGCTCTCGCCAGGTCCCGTCGCCGTCGTTCCGCAAGACGGCCGTGGGCCCGTCCAGCAATCCGACCACGAGATCGAGATCGCCATCGAGCTCGATATCCGCGGCCCATGCTGCGAAGCAACCGCATTGGAACCGCTGGCCCGCGGACGCCTGGCTGGTCGCGTCGATCATCCGGCCGCTCGCGTCCTGCTGCAGCAGACGCAGGCCGGCGGCGTTGGCGACCACGAGGTCCGTCCGGAAATCGCGATTCCAGTCGATCGGCGTCGCGGCCTCCCGGATCAGGGTCGGGGCGCTCTTCGTATCCATCGGCGCGACGGTCACGGCGGCGACCGTTTCCTGCTGCGGTTCTGGCACCTGCGTGAACGCAATCGCGGGATCGGGTGACGCCGGTGCGGGCGACGGCGCCGCCAGCCGCAGGAACGCGGGCAGCGGATCTGCGATCAGTTCCGGAGGCGTACGCAGCGCGGCGAGGTCCTCGCGATAGGCGGGGACACGGGCAAGCACGTTGCGCAGACGCGTGAGGCTGCGAATCGCGTCGTCGGTGTGCGCAGCCGCGAGCGCGGCATTCGCCGCATTGAGTTGTTCGCGCGCATCGGCGGGCCACGCTGCGGCCGACGGCGCGAGGCGCGTCAGCGAATCCCTGGCCATGGGCAGATCGTCGGGCGCCGCGAGACGAGCCCGTTCGATCAACACGACAGTGTTGCGGGGCGCCAGCGTCAGCAGCTCGTCGTAGAGCGCGCGCGCCTCACGCCGTGCGGCTGGCGTCAGTTCGCCACGCTCCACTTCTTCCGCCACCGCGTAGCGCGTTCGCAGGCCACCAGGATCCAGTTGCACCGCCCGTCGCAGGTCCTTCAGACCGTCATCGAGACGGCCGCGGGCAATTTCCATGCGCCCCGCCAGCATGGCGACGTCGGCGTTCTGAGGAACCAGCTGCGCTGCGTGGGCAATGGGATCAGCGGCCGCATCCACTTCGCCGAGGCGAATCAAAGTGAGACCCAGGTTCGCCCAACTCGCCGGTTCCTCGGGGACGGCCTGCGTCGCGCGCGTGAACTCCTGGCGCGCGCTGTCGAGGAGGCCGACTTCCAGCGCGGCAAGGCCGCGATAGAACGCACGCGAGACCTGTTCGTACTGAGGTGAATCGGGACGCGGCAGCGCACGATCGCGCCACCAGCGGGTCGCGGCCGGCCAGGCCGCCGCGATGGCGGAGACGACAATGAGGATCAGGAAGATTCGGGACGTGCGGTTCTGCGCCACCGCGTTCTGGCGGAATCTTAATCGGCGGGCGGGCGTTGGGCCCAAAGAAAAACGCCCAACCCGTGAGGGTTGGGCGTCGTGATTGACGGGGTGTCGCTACTGACCCGGACGCTCGTCTGGAGCGCCGGTGCCAGATGAACCGACGAACAGCTTCTTGCCGTCCGGGAAAGTGATGTCGCGTCCGTTGGCGCGCGTCGCGCCGTCTTTTGCCTGGAAGCCGTCGACGATGATCTCGGTGCCCGCCGGCAGCGAGTTCTTGTTCCAGCCGCGGCGCAGCAGCGCGTTCGGGGCGCCGCCTTCGACCATCCAGTGCTCGACGGTTCCATCGTCCTTTTTCACGTCGATGTGGATCCACGAGTGCGGGTTGATCCACTCCATCTTGGTCACCGTGCCCTTGAGGTGCACAGGCTTCTTCGCGTCGAATTCCGCCGCGAACGAGTGGTGTGCGAGTGCAGGCACGACGGCAGCAGACACCAGCAAGGCCGCACCGGCAACAACGCTGAAGATCTTGGTTCGCATCGAATTCATCTCCTACCTAAAGAGGCCAGATCGACCGAGGTGCGCTGGACAGTCTTAGTGTAACCCCGGCTACAACTACTCGGTCTTCTTTTTGAGATCCCCGTAGAGGAGCTCCTCGGAAAACTCCACGCACTTGTATTCGAGGAGCTGGAAGTTCTTTTCGAGGTGCTTGTAGAGCGGCAGATCGATCTTCCAGGACCGCGTAAACGTCTCCGGGTCCTCGATCGTGGCCTCGTAGTTCAGATTCTGGCCGGCGGGGGTGAACCGTTCGGTCACCTTGAGCTGGTCGCTGTGGAAGTTGCCGGCCCGGTCGAACCAGGTGCCGTCGTTGAAACCCGTGTTCTCAACAACGAGGGTGTCGCCTTGCCAGCTCCCGTTCGCCCAGCCCATCCAGCTATCGACGGCGGCCTCGGTGTGCTTCAGCATGTGCACGAGCCGATTGGCGCTGGCGTACTCGTAGACGAAGAGGATGTCCTTGTCGCCCTGCACGATCTGGAACGGATAGGGCATGTAGTTGGCGCGCGGAATCCCGGGCATGTAGCACTTGGCCTCCGGATCGTTCTTCGGCCACCCCTTGCGATTCTCGTCGCGCTGTTTCAGCGCCGCCGGCTTGTACGGGATGGTGCCGCCCTCGACGATACTCATGCCCGGCGGGATGGCGCCGATGGCGCCAAGCTGCCAGAACTCGGTGGCCTGGGCCGGATGGTCTTCCACGTTCCAGTAGGCGTTGGTCATCGCCTGGTAGATGCCGTTGATGTTCGGGTGACCGGCAATCCGCGCCGGCTGGGAGACGGTCGGCGCCGGCCGCGCCGCCGGGGCCGCTCCCTGCGCGCGTCCCTGGCCCGCCGCGCCCGCACGGCCCTGACCTGCTCCAGCCGCCGGTGCCTGGCCTGAAAGGGGCATCACGGTCAGCGAAACCACTGCTGCCGCCGCCGCGACGGTCGCAGCCACCATTGCGCCTGTGAACGGCTTACGCATCTGCCGGGTCTCCTTCCCACACGGGGATCAACATATCTCGAGGTCTTCGACGTGGACGTGACGCGTCGCTTCTACCAAATGGCCGAAGGAGCTGTCAACGGAGCGGACGTGAAGATACTGCAAGTCAGGTGATTCGGACAACGAACCTCCCCCGCGCCCGCCCCTGCACGAGCGTGGCAAAGGCGTCCGGCAAATCGTCGAGGCCGATTTCCGTGATGATCAGGCCGAGATCCGCGGGTTTCATGTCGGCCGCCAGGCGTTTCCAGACCTCGCGCCGCACCTCCATCGGACACGCCACCGAATCGATGCCGATCAGGCTGACGCCCCGGAGGATGAAGGGCATTACCGTCGTGTGCAGCCCCGTGCCACCGGTCAGGCCTGCACTCGCAATCCCACCCCAGTAGTTCGTCGTCCGCGTCAGCCAGGCGAGCGTGTCGCCGCCCACGGCGTCGATCGCGCCGGCCCACACGGCCTTCTCGAGCGGTCGCGTTCCCATCGCCAGCGTGTGACGCGAGAGTACCGAGGCCGCTCCAAGGCGACGGAGATACTCGTGCTCACCGTCCTTTCCGGTGAGCGCGGTCACCTCGTATCCGAGGCGCGCGAGCGCGGCAACCGCGATGCTGCCGACACCACCGGTGGCGCCGGTGACGATCACCGGTCCCTGGCCGGGGCGAAGCCCGTGGTGCTCGAGCCGGTGTACCGCGAGACCCGCGGTGAAGCCCGCAGTTCCGAACCCCATCGCATCGAAGAGCGTCATCCCCGGTGGCAGCGGCACCACCCAATCGGCCGGCACCCGGACCATCGCGGCGTAGCCGCCGTCGTGGGCGACACCGAGGTCGTAGCCGGTGACCAGTACTTCGTCTCCCGCGGTGAACCGCGGATCCGTGCTGGTGTCCACCACACCCGCGACGTCGATGCCACCGATCATCGGAAAGCGGCGCACGATCTTGCCGGCGCCGGTCGCCGCGAGCGCGTCCTTGTAGTTCACGCTCGAATACGCCGCGCGGATCACGACGTCGCCTGCGGGAAGCTCGTCGATGGTCGCGGTCGACACGACGCCGCGGATGGTGTCCTGATGGTTGTCGATGCGGAACACCCGGAATGCGGAGCTCATGGCGTGGCGAATGTTACTCTTCGTCTCCCGGGCGCCTGGCACTGAACTAGCAACGAATCACCGTGAGGTCAGCCATGCTGCACAGACTCAGCCGTCTTCAGGGGTGCCACATTCACGCGGTCGATGGAGAAATCGGACACTTCGACGACGTGCTGGTGGACGAACAGACGAACACGATTCAGTACGTCGTGGTCGACACCAGCAACTGGATCGGTGGCAAGTGGGTGGCGATCGCACCGAGCACGATCCGTCGCGTCGACTGGGGCAAACTCCGGATCGACGTCGACCTGACGCGAGAACAGATCAAGAACGGCCCGCGACTCGACTCGCTCGACGTACCGCCCGCCGAGGCCTGGCCGAACTACGCGTACATCTTCTAAGTCCCAAATCCCAGAACCCAAGACGGAGCTGAGTTCTATCCACCACTCCGCTGTTGGCGTTGGTTGGGATTTGGGATTTGGGATTTATCGAGCCGCTTCCTGCGCCCGCGCGCCGCTGAGGATGTTGCGCAACGCGTAGTTCCCTTCGTGACAGGCGTACTCGTACATGCCGTAGTTGTCGTCGCGACGTAGCGGCAGCTCGATGGTGAACGGGCGCGTCCACGTCTTCGGATCGTCGAATGTCATCCGCCACACCAGGCGATCGGGCGCGATGCGGGTGATGTGTTCGGTGATCTTCAGCTCGTCGCTGATGCGCCCGCCGCCGTTCGGGCCGACGCCGGGAGCGCGCGGATCGAAGTTGGTCGTCTCCACCACCAGCGTGTTGCCCTCGAAGTGGCCGCGCGAATCACCCATCCACAGTTTCACCGCCGCATTCGGATGCGGCCGGCCGTCGAGATACACGACGCGCGCCTCGTGGATCATCTCGTTGCGCAACACGACCAGGCCCGGCGCCTGCAGGATCTCGTTGCCGTTGTTGTAGATCACCGGCAGCATCGACCCGGCCACCCCGCGCGTGATGCAACGGTCGTAGAGACTGAGATCGGTCCACGACTCCGGCGGACGGCCTCCGCGCCGCCTCGCGGCGGCTGCCGCATTCCGCTGCTGCGCTTCAGTCGTCATCGGCGGTATCCGGCCATTCGGCGGATCGACGATCAACGACGCGATGTATTGCGGCTTGCCGCGTTCGAGCCAGTGCGGTGGCGGCGACGTCGGGCTGCCGACATCGCCCGGATTGCCAACCGGGTGCTCCGGATCGAAATCGGCGTTGTCCGTGTCGAGCTGTTTCTCGAACTGCGTCTTGCGCGCCTGGAATTCCTCTTCGGTGAGCACGTTGCGCGTGCCGTATTTCGGATCGCGCTGCAGCGGCGTGCCGACGAGATCGGTACCGGGCCATGCGCCCTGCAGGTCGGGATCGCCCCAGGGCGTGCGCGGCGGCGCGTACCTGTCCGGACTCTGTGCCGCCAGCGTTGCCAACGCGCACGCGAACGCCACGACTGCAACGGCGGCCATCCTCGTCATCAATTCTCCCGCAACGGTTCCACATGCGTGATCAGCATCACGCGCGCAGGCCGCGGCTCATAAGTGACCACCAGGTCCAGATCGCTTTTCATCGCGGTCGCGAACGGCGGATCGAGCGGGTACTGTGGGTTCAACTGGATCGCCATGACCCGCGCCAGCGCGGGGTCAACGCGCGACGTGTCGATCGTCAACTGCGGTGGGTTTGGATTGATCGTCGACGGGTCGAACACAGTTTCGAACGCGAACGCGCCGATCAGGCCGGTCTCGTTGACCACATCCATCCGTGCTCGCCGGCTGATCCACGCGGCCACCTGGTCGAAGTCCTTCGCCACCACTTTGACCTTGTCGATACCACTCCACAGACATCTCGCAAGACCGCGTGCATCGGCGTCCGCCTGTGACCCGTCGGCGCAGCCACCGGGCACGGGCTGCAGCCGTGGCCCGAACGCCGTTGCCGAGGCCCGTCGCAACACCAGCGCGGTACGCGTCTCCTCGTTGAATGCGACCGTAACGTTGAACCGGTCGGCAAGCAGGTGCTGCAGCATGTGGCGTACGGCCGACAGGTCGTCCAGCGTGTCGGCGTCGAACGCCCCCGGGGCAGCTCGAGCCGACACAAAGAACATCTGATCCAGCAACGGCTCGGATCCCCGTGCATGATCCCAACGCTGGTCGAAGCCATAGGCGTACTCGACCAAACGCCGGAGCGTTGCATTGGCTTCGAACTGATCACCGGGACCGATTCGGATGTCGCGAGACAGTACGGCGAAGTCGCCGTCGAGTTCCGACGCTTCGACGGACGCCGACGCAAACCGGAGGGTCCCGGCCGGCGCAGCCTGCTGCTGCGCCCGGACCGGGGTGATGAGGAGGACTACCGCCGCGAGAATGACGGTCAGCCGCATGGTCTTGCTGCTAGGGCAAGGCGAAGGCGAGGACGTTGTTGCCGGCGACGATCGCGACGTATTGCTTGCCGTTCTTCCCCTGATACGTCATCGGATTCGCGTTCGCGTTTGCCGGGATCGGCATCGTCCAGATCTCCTTACCCGTTTTCGAATCGAACGCGCGGAAGCGGCGATCGTTGGTCGCGCCGATGAAGACGAGCCCGCCCGCGGTGACGGTCGGACCCGCGCTGCCGGCGTTGCCCGAGAGCTGCTTGCCTTCAGGCAACGATTCGTTCAGCCCGAGCACCGACTCCCAGGCGACGTCGCCGGTGTTGGCGTTCACCGCCACCAGCTTCGCCCATGGACCCTTCTGACAGGGCAGTGCCGCACCGCTCTTGCCGTTGATCGGCGCGTTGAAACTGAAGAACGGTCCCTTGCCGTTCACGCTGGCGCGATCGTACGGCTGGTTGGAACCGGGCGCGTCGAAGCTGTAGTTGACGCCCTCCGGTTTCTTCTCGACCCAGCCGACGAGCGACGTATCGTGCGCGTTGACGAAGACGTAGCCGGTGGTCGGATCGACCGCGACGCCGCCCCAGTTCACCCCGCCGATTCCGCCGGGGAACTGGATGGTCGACTTCGGCGGTGCACCGTCCTCGTGGTAGTAGAACGGCGTGAACGGGCCATCGTTGCGATAGCCGCCCGCCTTGTCCCACATCGCCTTGCACGCGGCCGCGTGCTCCGGCGTGGTGTCCTTCGCCGTCACCATGTCCGACGGCTTGAAGCTGACGCGGCTGAGCGGACGCGGTTTCACCGGAATCGGCTGCGTCGGTGAGTACCACTCGGTCGGCACGTCACCCTTCGGCACCTTCTTCTCCTCGACGCCGAACACCGGCTGCCCGGTCGTGCGATCGAGGATGAACATGTAGCTGGTCTTGCCCACCGACGCGATCGCCGGGACGCTGCGGCCGTTCACGCGCAGCGTGACCAGCCCGCCGGGCGACGGGGTATCCGAGTCCCAGATATCGTGGTGCACGGTCTGGAAGTGCCACTTGTACTCGCCGGTCTCGGCATCGAGTGCGACGACTGAGTTCGCGTAGACGTTGTTGCCGGGACGATCGCCGCCGTAGTAGTTCGCTGCCGGTCCTGAGATCGGCAGATACACGATGCCGCGTTCGGTGTCGATCGACGCGGAGAACGCCCACATGTTGGTGCCGCCGCGGCGGTCCCACCCGTCCCCCCAGGTCTCGTTGTACCTCTCGCCCTTGCGCGGCACGGTCTGGAATTCCCAGAGCTTCTTGCCGGTGCGAACGTCGAAGGCGCGGGGATTGCCGGGGTCACCCTGCGGCACCTCGAGCGATGCTGCGCCGATGATCGCGACGTTGCGGTAGACGGTGACCGTCCCGCCATAGCCGACGCCCACGCCGATGCGCCCGTCATCACCGAATCCTGCCGACGGCTGACCGGAGTCCGCGTCGAGCGCATACATCGTGCTGCCGGCCATGAACAGCACGCGCGGTTTCAGCGCGCCGTCGCCCGGCCAGTAGCCGAGGCCACGCGTCGAAGCGCTCGGTCCGCGCGCGACGCCGCCACCAGGAGCGCCAGCACCACGTCCACCACCGCGTCCGCCACGGCCGGCACGCCCTCCACCAGCGGGAGCGGCCGCGGCTCGTCCGCCCTGCCCCGGCGGCACCGCACCTGCGGCGGCCGAGCCGCCTGGCGCCGCCGCGCCACCGGGCGCGGCCACCGCTCCAGCCTGTGAACCGGCAACCGCCGGAGGCGGTGTCGGCGCCGGACGCTGCAACACGGGCGGTGGCGGGATCGTGAACGACCACACCTCCTGACCCGTCACCGCGTCGAGCGCCACGACGCGCGGACCCGATGTCGCGTACATCACGCCGTTGACGACCAGCGGCACTTCGGTGCCACCCTGAATCGACGCCGACCAGGCCTGCTGGAGATTCGCGACGTTGGTCGTGTTGATTTGCTTCAGCGGTGAATAACGCGTCGCCGCGAGATCCCGGTTGTAGTTCGGCCAGTCACCGTCGGCGATCTTGCCGGCGTTCGCCGCACCACCGCCCTGCGCGGTCATCACCACGCCGGTGACCGCAATCGCACATGCCGCCGCCATCCCTGCGAATGCTTTCATGGGTACCTCAACGAAGCGTGCCAAGTGTTCCCTGGACTTCGCGCCTGCCCTTCGAACGTCGCACTTCGCACTTCGACCTTCTCAATCGACCTTCGCACTTCGGCCTTTTACCGCGGGAGCGCAAACGCGATGTACATCCCGGGTCCCTGCTGCATCACCGTCTTGCCGTTGACCCGCACCGGGTTCGAGCCGAGGCCCGACGCCGCGGGAATGACAATCATCTGGCGGCCGTCCACCGCGTAGCTCGCCGGAATCCCGTCTGACGCCACAGGTGTGTCGGTCTCCCACACCACCTTGCCGTTGTCGCGGTCGTACGCGCGGAACTTGCGATCCGAACCGGTGGCGACAAACACCAGCCCACCAGCGGTGACGAGCGGCCCACCGCGCGGCCAGTGCGCACCCGTCGGTCCTTTCCATTCCGGAATCTCCGGCAACCCGGCGACTGTGCCGTTCGGGACCTGCCACTTGATCTTGCCGGTGTTCAGGTCGTACGCCGTCAGGGTCGACCAGGGCGGTCCGAGTGCCGAGAGGTTCATGCTGGTCAACCAGAAATCGATCGGCGCGCGATACAAGCCCTTGTAATCAGGCGGCGGCACGGCTGGCGGCGGCGCCGCGCCTCGGGCTGCCCCGCCCATCGCGCCATTCGGTTCACCGGGGATCATCTTCAGGACGGTCGGCGATTCCTTGGTGACGATGTAGTACTCGCCGTTCACGGGATCGACGGCGGAGCTGCCCCAGTTGCCGCCGCCATTGTGACCGGGGATCTCGACGGTCCCCTTCAGGCTGCCCGGCGTGTAGATGCCCTCGTTGCGCAGGCCGCGCAGCCGCTCCTTGATCTGGTCCTGTTCGTCCTTCGGCAGGAACGGGTTCACATCCTTCTCGGTGAACGACTGCCGCGCGTACGGCTTCACGACCGTCGGGATCGGCTGCGTCGGTGACGAATGCTCACCCGGCAGGTCCGACTGCGGCACCGGCTTCTCTTCGATCGGATAGATCGGCTTGCCGGTCTTGCGATCGAACACGTAGAGGAACCCCTGTTTGCTGCCCTGCGCCACCACCTGCACGTCGCGTCCGTTCTGCCTGATCGTGAGCAGCTTTGGCGACTGCGGCAGGTCGTAGTCCCACAGGTCGTGGTGAATCATCTGGAAGTGCCACAGCTTCTTGCCCGTCCTGGCGTCGAGGGCGACGAGGCTGTTCGCGAACAGGTCGTTGCCGGCACGATTACCGCCGAAGAAGTCGTAGCGCGCGGTGCCGAACGGCACGAACACGATCCCGTTGTCCTCGTCGACGGTGAACTCGCTCCAGTTATGGCCGCCACCCGCGGTCGGGAGCGTCTCCTTCGGCCATGTTTCGGAGCCCGGTTCGCCCGGCTTCGGAATGCTGTGGAACACCCACTGCAGCTTGCCCGTGAGGATGTCGTAGGCCTGCACGTCGGCTGGATTCGACTCGTACGCCGCACCCGACGCGGGCAGCGAAATGATGTAGAGGTTCTGGTAGATGCGTCCCGGGTTGCTGGTCTGCAGCGGCCGCGTCGCCGACTCGGGCCGATCGAGGCCCTTGCGCAGATCGACCTTGCCGTCGTCACCGAAGGTCGTGATCTGCTCCCCCGTCTTCGCGTTGATTTCCGTCATCATCCCGTTGTTCAGGTACACGAGGCGGCGATCGCTGCCATCGGCACTCTGCCAGTAGTTGATGCCGCGGGCGCCGATCGCGCCCTGGTTGGGATGCTCCCAGAGCTCCTTGCCCGTCGCCGCGTCGAGCGCCACGATCGAGCTCCCGTTGGCCTGCACGTACATCACGCCGTCGACGACGATCGGATTGAAGATGATCTGCCGCTGGCCAACCGGATACGTCCAGGCGATCGCGAGCTTCGAGACGTTGCCCCGATTGATCTGATCGAGGGCGGTGTACTGCGAGGAGTGAGCCCCTCCAGCGTACTGCGTCCACGTCGTATAGGGCTTGGCCTTCGGAGCGGCGGAACGCGACTGCGCAACCAGCGAACCGATGGCTGCAATCGCGAGCACAAGCGTGATGGCGAATTTGCGCACGTGAGTGTCCTTCGAAGATGTGGCGAATCGGCGCGTATTATGAGGTTACGGCATCCCGCGGGGCAACCGCGGCCCGCCGCCCTGTTTTTCACACGTCAGCGCGCCGCCTGACGACGGGACGGTCACGAGACGGCGGCCGGTCGGAATGCATGGCACGTCGAACGGCGCTGGACCGGTCGCGTCCATCATGATGTCACCCACACATCGAACAGGCCGCCGATCGATCCGCCAAAGGCCGTCGTCGCGACGCGGCGATAGGCGGTGGACACCTCATGCTCGAGTAACGGATGCCGGCTGTCGAGTACGAGTCCGGCAGGACTGCCGCCGCCGGGTGTTGCCTCGACGATGGCCAGCGCCGGGGGATGTGTCAGCATTGCCGCCAGCGTGCGTCGCTCGTCGGCGGGATCAGTTCCGAACCCGCGCAGCAACACCACGCGATCGGCTGCCGCGGGCCGGGCGCCTGTAGAAGATCCGCAGGTCCAGACGAGAGGGAGTCGCAGGAAGGACGCGAGCGGCCCGGTCCCCGCATCCGGGGGACCAGAGCCGTTCGTGCCCTGATCGGGCATTCAGTTCGTGGCGTTGGTCGCCAGCAGCTTTGCGTACACGGCCTCGAACACCGCAAGCTTCGGCGCAGGCGTCGTCTCCTCGACCCTCGGCGTGTCGCCGAGCACCATGACCTTGCTCGTCGACAGCGCTTTGATCGCCGGCCATTGCGGCAAACCATTGCCGTTGGGATCACCCTTGGTAATGAAGTTGACCCAGTAGGTCGACATCACGTCGCCGAGCTTCGTATCGACCTCGTTCCAGGTCTGCGTCGGCTGCCCCTTCGGGTTGTTGAACGCGTAGGAGATTTCCGCCGTGTGGGTCGCGCCCTGCGGCGACGGCTGCCCGTTCATCGTCGGCGTGTGTGTGAAGAAGTACGAGTACGCCTTCTTTCCAAGCTTGGCCTGAGCGGCGGCCCACTGGCGCATGTTCCAGTTGATTTCATCGGCGCAGGCTTCATGCGCCGCACGCGCGGCATCGGCGTCCGTCGCCACTGTGTAGTTGCGCAGGAAGGCGTCGGCCTGCTCACCGTATTTCCGCTGCGCGCTTGCCTTGAAGGCGTCCACCGTGACTTGCGCGGCGCCGCCACGGCCATTCAGTCCAGCGCCTGGACACAGGCCGAAGTTCGCTTCGTCGCTGTTCGACCCGGTCAGCACATCGACCGGGTTCTGCTTGCCGTTGCGATACGTGATCGACAGGTCTTCAGGAATCAGATATCCGTCGATGAGCAGGCTCGCTCCCCCGGGCAGGCCCGTCAACTGATCGAGTGGCCGCGCGCGGAGTTCCGCAAGCGATTTCACGCCCATCGCCTCGACCGCTTTGGCGCCCGACGCTTCGGCATCGACCGAGGATCGCATCCGGCCCATCGTCAGGCCCATCCAGCCGCCGCTCTCGGCGATTGCGCGATGAAACAGCCCTTTGGCCGGTGGCGAGGCCACCAGCGCCCCCACCATGATCGCGCCGGCCGATTCGCCGGCGACCGTCACGTTGCCGGGATCGCCGCCGAACGCGGCGATGTTCCGCTTGACCCACTGCAGCGCGGCGATGGCGTCCATCATCCCGTAGTTGCCGGAGCCGCGGTGACCGGACTCCTTCGCGAGATCCGGGTGCGCAAAGAAGCCCAGCGACCCGAGCCGATAGTTCAGCGTCACGATGACCGGGCCCTTCGACGCGAGGTTTTCGCCGTCGTACCACGCCATGCCGCCGGAGCCGCCGGTGAAGCCGCCACCGTAAATCCAGACCATCACGGGTCGTTTGTCGCCGGCGCTCTTTGCGCTGGTCCAGACGTTCAAGTACAGGCAGTCCTCACTGCGCGGCGGCTCGCGTGGCGCCTGTTGTTGCGCGGCGGGAGGTGCTCCTGCGCGCGGCGGCGCCGCGGCGCCGCGGCCACCGCGGCCGCCGCGACCGACAGGCGCCGGCCCGGAGGTACACGGCGCACCAAAGGCATCGGCCTTTCTCACGCCGTCCCATTTGGCTGCCGGCTGCGGCGCGCGCCAGCGATTCTCGCCGGTCGGCGGTGCCGCGAACGGAATGCCTTTGTAGGCACGCACGGTCGATCCGCTGGTACCGTCGACGCCCGACACCAGGCCCGTGTCGATCTTCACCGGATCGCCGATCCCGGCGAACGCGGTTCCCGCGAGCGCCAGTACACATCCGAGCGCACCACCGACAACCAGTCGTCTCATTCCCCGCCTCCTATTTCCTGGCGACGTATTTCTGCAGGTTGGCATTGACGCTGTCGGCGACGTAGAGCTCGCCCTTCGGGCTGACAGCAATGAAGTGGGCCTCACCGAATTCGCCGGCACCCTTACCTTGCTTGCCGGTGGCCGCGAGCACGCGGCCCTGAAGATCGAGCTTGAGTACCTGCGCGGCAAACCCGTTCACCATCCAGACGTAATCGCGGTCGATCTCGAACGCGCACGGGAGCCCCGCGTATTTCATCTCGCGAATGTACTTGCCGCTGGTGTCGAAGACCTGGATCCGCTGGTTCTCACGATCCGCCACCCACAGGTTGCCCTGCGCGTCGAACGCGATCGAGTGCGCGACTTCGAACTTGCCGGGCTCCGTTCCATGCCCGCCCCACTGCATGAGGAATTTGCCCGTCTTGTCGAACTTCAGGACGCGCGCATCGCCCCGGGCCCCAGGCGTGTGTCCCTGCGCCACGAAAATGTCACCGTTCGCGGCAA